>Ga0169931_10002096_pt1 | contig 32810 bp, 31 predicted proteins | sample Kivu_15m_20L_FD_129675 | JGI IMG/M metagenome (GOLD analysis project Ga0169931, IMG submission 129675) | Freshwater microbial communities from Lake Kivu, Western Province, Rwanda to study Microbial Dark Matter (Phase II) - Kivu_15m_20L... | ecosystem: Environmental > Aquatic > Freshwater > Lake...
TAAAATGGTGGTTGGCAGTTAAATTTTCAGCTTTTTAGTCCGTTTTTAGTCCGTGTGAAGAGGAGGCTGTTTTTGTCAGAGAGGCTGAAACGCCCGTCTGGCGTCGAATTTACAATTGCTGGGATTTTTCATCGTTCCGACGCTCTAGCGTCGAGACGCAGCCCCAGACGCTCCAGCGTCGTCTAGGACTGGGCTGGCCGCGAGATATCTGGGACGTTTGCGGCCTCGCCAGGGCGCAGGCCCTGTGCCCCTAGGTGTCCTATACCCTGGCGCTCGCGGCGCTGGCTAACGCCTGCCGCCTCCCAAATGGTATAAATCAGGCAGTCTTACTGAAGCGTGATGGCTAAGGGTAAATCTAAATCTGGAGCGAGTGCTGGGGCGGGAGACCGCCATGCCTACCGTGAGTTTGGCCCCGCCGACCCGATGGCGCGGGGGGTGCCCGATCGCCCCCCCAACCAGCAGACGGTGCGGGTGCAGGTGAGCCGCAAGGGGCGCGGCGGCAAAACGGTCACCGTGATCACGGGGTTTCAGCACAGCCCGGCGGCCCTCACGGCCCTGGCCAAGCAGCTCAAGGCCCAGTGCGGCACGGGCGGCACCGCCAAGGACGACACCATTGAAATTCAGGGCGACCACGCCCAAGCGCTAGTGGATTTTTTGGTGGCCAAGGGCTACCAGGCTAAACGGAGTGGAGGGTGAGGAGCATGGGTATGGGGTGGCTGGGTAAGGGGTGGCTGCGATCGCTGGTGTGTTTTGGAGCGGCGCTGGGGCTAGTCCTCGGCGGATCGGGGATGTTGCCGCTGCTGGCGACCTCTGGGCCGGATTCTGGAGCGAAATCTGGGGCGGGGGCTTTGCTGGCTGTACCCAACCGCCCAGCTCCGGTTTTGGCCCAGTTTCCCCCCGGTGACGAGGAGTTGATCACCCCTGAAGCGGTGCCGATCACCCCGCCCCGGCCCCTGATCCCCACCGACATTCAGAGCCACTGGGCGCAGGATTGCATTACTGCCCTGGCCCAGACGGGGCTCATCACCGCCGACAGCAATGGATTGTTTTACCCCGACGAGCCCATTCTCTGGGGCGACTATGTGGCCTGGCTCAACCAGATCAGCCCCCCGGCTCAGTCGGGGGGCTGGGCCAACCCCCTGGAAGCGGCCCTGGGTATTGCCACTGCGCCGACGGTAGCGAGCCACTATCCGGCCCAGTACTTTCAGCGCGATCGCCCCCTGGTGCGGGCCGAAGCGATCATGGCCCTGGCCGCTAAGCTGGGCGGCAACTATCAAATTGCCGCCAACACCATCATCAACGCCAGCCTCGAAGATGGCCGCCAGGTGCCCGAATACGCCCGCGAAGGCGTCGCCACCGGCCTTGGCCTCGGCGTGGTGGTGAACTATCCCCAGGGCAACCGCCTCAACCCTACCCAGCGCCTCACCCGGGGGGAGGCCGCCGCGCTGGTGTGCCGGGCTGCCCCCAACCCCGAACTGCGCCGCTGGATCGACCCCGCCTGGGTGGCCGAGGCCCAGACCCCCGAGGTCGCCATTCCCGATCGCGAACTGCGCGGGGTCTGGATCACCAACATCGACAGCCAGGTGCTGTTCTCTACCGCCGCTCTGGAGGCAGCTATCAACCGCCTGGCCGATCTCAACTTCAACACGATTTACCCCGTGGTGTGGAACTTTGGCTATACCCTCTACCCCAGCCCCACCGCCCAGCGCGAGCTGGGGGTGAGCCAGCACCTCTACGGCGATACTCGGGCCCCCGGCCCCGCCAGCGAGAGCGATCGCGACATGGTGCAGGAGGCGGTCGACTTTGGCCATGCCCGAGGCATGGCGGTGGTGCCCTGGTTTGAGTTTGGCTTTATGACCCCCGCCAACTACGAGCTCTACCGCCGCCGCCCCGACTGGTTTACCCAAACGCAGGTCGAGCCAGCCCCGCTGCCGCCGAATGGAGTCATTCCAGAGGTGAAGTCCAAGCTGACCGTAGCTGTAGAGCCGTCAAAGGCCGGGCCTGCCGACTTCATCCCCGTTCTGGACATCCCCAAGGCCAGCGATCGCCCCCGAGAAAAGCAGCGAGTCGACCAGTGGGTCGCCCAGGTTGACGAGTTTCTACCCCAGGATGCCCCCGTGGCTGATCCCGGCATTTGGATGGAGGGTGACGTGATCCCCCGCCGCTGGATGAACCCGTTTCATCCCCAGGTGCAGAAGTTTATGCTGGAACTGATCAACGATCTGGTGGCCAACTACGACATCGATGGCTTTCAGTTTGACGACCACCTGGGTCTGCCGGTGGAGTTTGGCTACGACCCCTACACCATTAATCTCTACCGGGCCGAGCACAATGGCCAAGAGCCGCCCATCGATCCCCAAAACCCTGAGTGGATGGCCTGGCGGGCCAACAAAATCTCTGATTTTTTGTCCGAGGTGCATAAGCTAGTGGCGGCCCGCCGCCCCAACGCCGTGGTGTCGATCTCGCCCAACCCTTACCCCTTTGCCTACGTCCACTACCTGCAAGACTGGCCCGAGTGGGTCAACCGGGGCATTGTGGATGAGCTGGTGGTTCAGCTCTACCGCAGCGACCAAAACCGCTTCATGTGGGAGCTCAACAAGCCCTCCATTGAGGCGGCAGAGCGCAAGATTCCCGTCGCTATCGGCATTCTCAGCGGCCTGCGCGCCGATCCCGTCAAGATGAGTTTCATCACCGACCAAATGGCCGCCGTGCGCGATCGCGCCTACGCCGGCATGTCGTTCTTCTTCTACGAATCGCTGTGGGTCTCGCCGCCCCCCGAAACCGCCACCCAGCGGACAGACCAGCTCCAGCAGGCCTTTGTTACCCCGGCCCAGCGCCCGAGCAGGGGTTAGGAGTCAGGAGTCAGGAGTCAGGAGCTGAATTCTGACTCCTGACTCCTGAATTCCCCCAAACTTAACCCCCCATTAACCTCCAAAGTGATGGCCAAGACAGCCCAGATCCGTTGACTGTGGTAGCTTCGGGTCAATCTTAATCAGGCGTGAATCGTCAGAACCGCTGCGGGCGTTTTGGCGGCTACCCCAACGATTGATCTGGCATCTTAGCTGAGCTAAAGAAGGGCTGTATGTATCGGTTCCAGATCAGTGCAGTGACTCGGCCCGAGGAAACGATCGCGCTGGTGGGTTCAAGTGTGGAGCTGGGGCAGTGGGATGTGGCCCGGTGTGTGCGTCTCCGCACCAGTCGCGATCGCTATCCGCTGTGGTGGGCTGATATCGACTGGCGCGATCGCACCTTGGCCGCATCGGGCGATCGCCCGGTTGAGTACAAATATGTGCGACTTGGCACCGATGGCAGCATCGCCTGGGAAACCTTGGCTGCCAACCGCTGGGTACCGCTAGAGCAGGCCCCCCTCCCCAGCCCGATCATTGTTGACGATGGACAATTTGGCATCGGTCAGCCATCGCCCTACGGCTATTGGGCAGAGCCCGACGCTCTTCCCGTCGCGGCTCCCAGTCCGGAAGGACTCAAGATTGTCGTGATCGGCAGTTCCGTGGCCTTGGGGTGCAGTGCCTGGCTGTGGCGCGGCTGGGCCTGGCATTTGGGCCAGGCTTTGCAACAGCGCTACGGCCATCAGCTGGTCAATGTCTCTGCGATTGGTACCAATGTCGCCACAACGATCGCTCGATTTTCCCAGGTTGTTGGGCCTGAACGACCCGACATTGTCATTATTGCCCTCTCCCTTGGCAATGAGGGTCTGGCCACCAGTGCACCGGAGCAATACCGCGCCATTCAGCGGCGCTTTGAAAACGGCCTCCAACAACTGATCAAAATGACCCAAGTGATGGGGGCCCGCCCAGTGCTAGGCGGCGTCTACCCCCACGGTGGCTATTCTTTAGATCAGTACCACCGGCTGCGAGAAACCCACCAGCGTATGCTGACCTGGGGCCTACCGGTGTTGAATTGGTTGGCGGTGTTGAATGATGGTCGAGGCCGCTGGAAGCCTGGGCTATCCTTTGATCTCGCCCACCCCAATACCGATGGCCAGTACCGCATGTATGAGGTGATTGACCTGACGCAATTCCAACTGACCAAGGCCGATTTAGCCACCGATTTAGCCATCCAGCAGGCTCCCCTGGAAGACAGTATTCTGTATCAAGACCCCGAAGGGTTTTTGATGTTTGCCTGTCCCGCTGAACCCAGCTTGCAAATTATCAACACCAGTGGCTATCACTACACCCTGACCCCAGACTGGCAGAAATTACAAACAGCCATCCGGGCCGCCCAATTACCCTCTGGCCTGTACATCGCCGCATCGCCAAATGCGGGCACCGTGTCATCCCTATTCATCCAGGACGATGGCAGCCTGGAAACTATCCTCTCTATTCCCCCGGCTGCCGATCTAAGGTTCTATCCGGCGTTTCATTTCTTTGCCTCAGAGCACGCCAAAATACTTTTTTATGATGGGTATATTGGCATTCTAAAAGTGAGCGATCGCCACCTCTATGGGATCAACGAATCGGACCACGACTACAACATTCACCCCATGTGGAAGGAGGTTCGCGCGGCGCTGAAAACCATGCCAGCGGGCGTCTACGCAGACGCGGCCCACCCCGATGTTCCCTTTCGAACCATGATGATCGGCCAGGATGGCCTCGAGAGCCGGGTTAAAATCCCGGCTAAGTCGGTGCTTGGGTTTGCCTACCAGGGCAGCTTGTCGGAGGTGAGCCGTGTCGCCATCATTCCCTTGGGCGATCGCTGCGCCGTGCGCATGCTGCTGTACAAGCTAGAGTACGACGGCCCCGCCTTTCCCTTTGACCTGACCCGCAGCACCCAGGTGGCCGATGTGGCAGACATCATCCAAAGTGGCTTTGACGACATGTGGAATCCTAGCCTTCTGCACTACGACCCTGAGGCCAGTCGGATTTACCACACCAAATGGACGGGCCTTTCCTTTGCCCATGAGGTGGAGGACAGTGATGATCCCATGAACACTATGGCCTCCGTCCATGAGCGGATGAAGAGTCGCTACTCCGCTCGGGCTAAACGCTTTTGGTATACCTTGCAAACCTGTGACAAAGTCCTGTTTGTCCGCACGGGATTATGCGATCGCAACAGCGTGGCCGATCTCGTCCATAAGCTTGAGATGAAATGCCAGGGCAAACCCTTCTGGCTGTTGCTAATCTCCCCCCAGGCCTCTGACGAGTTCGCAGATCTGGCCAATGTGCGGCACTACAACCTGGAGTTTAACCCCGACCTGATGTACGAAGACTTGGGCCACTGGCAACACTGCACCGAGCTGATGGGGGAGATTTTAGATGCCCTGGGCGTATCCAGTAAAAATCTCTTTTGGTGCCCACCCACCCCACCCAAAGCCAGATAGCGCATTACCGAATGCTCCTGACTCCTGCCTGCCTCAGGTCTTCTCGGTTGAAGCTGATCCCCCTACACCGAGTACAGCACCACATTTTCCTGCTCATTGGAGTCGTTGCGGGACACCAGCGCCTGGGCGGGTTCGCTGTCACTCAGGTTGGTGGGCTGGTGGGGCACCCCCGGCGGAATGTAGAGAAAGTCACCCGCCTCATTCACAATGGATTTTGCTAGCCCCTTGCCGTAGGCGGTCTTAACCCGCCCCTTGAGAATGTAAATGGCCGTTTCATAGTCTTTATGAAAGTGGGGCTTCGCCGAAGCCCCCGGCGGAATAATCACCAGGTTCATCGAAATCCCCTGACTGCCCGCCGTCGCCCCAGAAATACCGACAAAGTAGGGCAGCTTTTGCAGCGTCGCGGTGTCGTGCTGGGGGCGCACGGTAATGATCTCGGCATCGGCGGGGGAAGGTAAATCATCCATGGGCTGTGTCTGGGATACTTGGTTCACGGGTGAAACTAATCTAAAACGTAATCTAAACCTAAGGCTTCTTCATCGCCAGGGTGAGGCCGTCGGCAATCGGTACCAGGCTGGCGACCACGCGATCGTCGTTGTGAATGGCGTCGTTGAGGGCGCGCAGGGTGTTGGTTCGCCTGTCTTGCACAGTGGGATCAGCCACCTGGCCCGACCACAGCACGTTGTCTAGGGCAATGAGTCCCCCCGGTCTGATCAATTGCAGCGCCTGCTCGTAGTAGGTGGGATAGCCGCTCTTGTCGGCATCGATAAAGGCAAAGTCAAAGCTGTTGGTTTCGCCCGCCTGAATGAGTTTATTCAGGGTCTCGGCAGCGGGGGCAATCCGCAGGTCAATTTTAGCCGCTACTCCCGCTTTCTCCCAGTAGCGACGGGCGATCGCCGTGTATTCCTCACTCACATCGCAGGCCACCAGCTTGCCCTCGGGGGGTAGAGCCAGGGCCACTCGCAGAGCACTGTAGCCCGTAAACACCCCCACCTCCAGCGCCTTTTTAACCCCCAACAGCTGCACCAGCAGCGCCATAAACTGCCCCTGCTCCGGGGCAATCTGCATCTGGGCCATGGGGTGCTGGGCGGTCTCGTGGCGCAGGGCCGTCAGCACCTCGGGCTCATGCACCGAGTGGTCGACCAGATAGCGGTACAGGCGATCGTCGAGGTTGAGGGTTTGATTGCTCATGGGACGAGGTACCAAGTAGCGAACAATCCAGGGCAAATCAGAAGAAAGTCAGGGAGTTTCCCCCTGCCGGGGGGATCTGATTTACCATAGCATCGCAAGCGCTGAGCCCTGTCGAGATCCAGCCGGTCTCGTCTAGCTGGGGTGGTATTAGCGCAGGTCCTAGGCCCACGGGAGAATACGGCCATGGAGGCAGATTCGATGGTGCAAGTATCGGCCATAACCGGCTGGATTGTTGGCGTTAGCCATAACCAAGACCGGGGCTACCAATGCTGGGTTGTAAATCCTGGTCTGGACGTGCTCAGCGACGGCACCTTTTACACGACAAGCAGTGCCGCCATGTCCGCAGGTCGATCCTTTGTAGAGCACCACCGGTAGCGGCGGGCCACCCAGCCAGTAATCTCTTACGCCACGCCACAGCGGGCGCACAGCACGCGCCGCATCTGCTTCATATTACCGGGCAGGTCGATCTTCATGGCCTGCTCGATCAGGAACCCAGGCACCGGAATCGTCGGAGCGGCCTGCACGGAGTAGCTCAGCAGGGTGCCCTGGTTAAAGTCTTGCAGATGGAGGTCAGCGGCAAAGTGCGAAAACGTGCCCCGCTCTAGGCGAAACTGAATGCCCTCACAGACGGTCTCCACCACGCGCAGGTAAATTTCCACCTGGGCCGTGAGCACCATAAACCCCTTGTGCCCCACCTGATAGAGGCGACGGTAGCGCTGGGTGGCGGTTTTCACCGTTTCTAGCACCTCGCTGTGAACAATATTGGGAAAGAACTGAGTCCAGCGGCTGTAGTTAGTGACCTGGGGCCAGATCTGGGGCCGGGCCAGGGGCACGTAGATGTGGGCGGTCACGGCTCCACCACTGGCGCTAGTTTGAGGCGTCAGCAGTACATCTCCCTGTAGCAAAGCCACTTGATCGCTCGGCGAAAACTGATCTAAAAACCCTTTTGCCTGCGTGACGTCACGGACAATCTGCGTTTCACTGATAACCACTGATTCACTCCTCACTAACAACGCGATCCGATGGCTGGCCCAAATGGCGATCGCAAACTCCATGGGGCGATGGCCTAAAATCAGCCCTGGGCCGTCATCGTCTCTCTCTATAACGCTGACCTAAGCCGGGGTCAACCCACCGATACTCCCCCGTGCTGGCTCCTCCATTTAAGGCCAGGGTGCGTGGAAATGCCTAAGCAACTGTAGTATCATTACGGTGTTTTTATTAACAACTTTCAGTATCCTACGTAGCCTGGTACAAGCTTTACAAACGGAGTTATCCCCACCATGGGTCGTCGCTACCCGCTACAGCCATTGACCAAGCTATTTTTAGCGGCCCTGGGGCTGACGGCACTGGTGTGGGTATTACGGGGGCTATCGGTGCTGGCCTTTGTGCCGGGACTCGTGATCTGGGTGCTGATTTTGCTGTGCTTTGGTTTGGGCATTGTCAGTAGTCTGCAACGTATTCGCTAGGGCTTGGGGCAGGGCCTAGGAGTCCTAGGGTCACTCTCGGCGGTTGATTTTAAATGACTCAAAGGAGGGCGGCGGGGGCGGCGGAGACGCCATAGTCCAGGGGCGATCGCCCGTTCTCTGGTAACGCAGGGTGCTGAGGTTGACCTGGGCCCCTAGGGGCACCAAAAGAATCAACCCGTAGGTCGTCACCAGGCTGAGGCCGAGAACCAGCAAGAGATCGTAGGCCAACTCCTGGCGGGCCAGCCACTGCACCCCCCAATGCCGGAGGGCCATTATGGTCAGCCCCAGGACGAGGACGAGCCTCACCCCTGGCCCCAGGGGTAGCCCCGGCACCCAGCGCCGAGGCACCAGGCGATACCCCAGGGCTAGCCCTAGACCCACACACCCGAGGGCCACGACCCAACGCCCCAGGCGCTCTAGCCACCGAGCCGGGCTCGGGGCAACCCAGGCCCCATCCTGGCCCACTAGGTTAAATACAAGAGCCGCCACCCCGAGGCCCAGCAGCGTCAGCCCCCAGGGCAACAGTCGGGTGCGCCAGTCGGGCGGACGAGCGGGGCTGCCATAGATCAGGGCCACAACCTGCACCAGGCGCTGGGTGCCAGTCACCAAGCAGAGCCAGGCTCCCAGGCCGATCAGGCCCACCGCCCATCGCCCCAGAATTTGGGCCTTGGGATCGGCATCGGCGATCGCCAAACCCATCTGCAAGCTACGGGCCAGCCCTAGGATTCCCGGCGGTAGCCATCGCCCCGCCCCCTGGCCCAGGTGCAACGCCACAAAGCCACCCCCTAGCCACCCCAGCAGCCAGAAAAAAGCCACCACCGCCGCCGCCTCGGCCCAGCGCGATCGCTGGGCCTGGTGCCACACCTCTTGCCAGAGGCGACCCTGACCATAAACCGCCAGGCTATCTGCCCAGGGACGGAGGCTAAATCGGTGGAAAAAACGCTTGACCATGGCCCCTATCTTGCCATAGGCCCTGGGGTTTGGAGCTGTTGTTTGACGGGGTTGACCAACCTCCAGCTCTACGCCCGATAGACCGGCAGCGTGAAGTAGAAGGAGCTACCGTCGCCTGGGGCTGAGTCGACCCAGATTTGACCGTAGTGGGCCCGAATGATGCGCTGGCAAAGCGCTAGGCCTAGCCCGTAGCCCTCTTCGGTGACGTCTCGCTGGAGGCGATAGCTTTCTTCAAAGATGTGGTCGCGGTTTTCGGAGGGAATGCCTGGCCCCGTATCGGTCACGGTGACCTGTACCTTTTGGGTGGTGCGGTGGAGCGCCACAATGGACACGCCGCCCCCGGCGGGGGTGTACTTAATGGCATTGTCGAGCAGGTTGGTGACCACGCGCTTGACCTGGGTGCCGTCGGCGTAGACCGTCGGTAAATCCTGGGGAATTTCGGTGGTGAGGCGCTGCTGTTTGGCGTCAATCCGGTTCTGAAAAGCATCGACCACCTCCAGGCAGAGGGATGGCAAATCGAGCTCCTGGGGATAGAGCTGAAGCTCCATCGAGGCTCCCCGCGCCGCCTTCAGAATGTCCGTAATCATGCGATTGATGGCTCGAATCTGGGTCTTGGCGTGTTTTAGCAGCTGCCCTGTGAGTTCCGGGCTGAGGGTCAGCTGACGAGTTTGGTTGGGGGAATAGCCCAGTTCCAGGGTCTCAACGGCAATGGATGCCGCCGTGAGGGGATTCCTCAGATCATGGGCCATCATAGAAATAATCCGGTCTTTGAACCGCAGCTGAGCTTCTAACTCTTCCTTGGTCTGGTTGAGACGAAAGATTTCGTCAGACAGCTTCATGATCTCAGCGGAATAGGCCAGGGGGTTGGCGGTCTCGTCAGCAAAATTGGCTGAGGTATCCGAGTCCGTGGAGAGCAGCTCTAGACTGGCCAGATGCTCCTGTTGCCACTTGGGCCACCAGCGCTCTAGCTGGTTGACGATGTCGCTGCCGGCCAGCATTTGCTGGGGCGGCGGGGCAATTTTAAGCAGTGCCGGACTGGCCACCAGTTTGTAGTGCTCGGCCAGGTAGGGCTGCTCGCCAATATCAACTACCTCAAGGCTAAAGGCGAAATCCGTTTCAAGGGTGGTTAGATACTCCTTAATCTGTCGCACCTGGGCCGCTAGGCTGGGCCGCTTGTCAATAAATAACAGCAACTTGAGGGGAGCCCGACTATCGTCAAAGGAAGTGGAGGAATCCTCCATTACCGTCTCCTAAAGGTCTGAAAACCAACTATCCTTAGCCTGTTCCAGCTAAAGCCTGATCCGAAGTTGCCCGTCTCCAGGCCCAACGGGCCGAGGTCACTGACGTTGCCAGGAGGTCTTTTAGATGGAATACTCCCAGAGGTTGTTTAAAACATCCGAGAGTGTTGTCCTCGATCCTGGGCAGGGGCTTGGGGTAACCCATACCCCAGGGCCTATATCCCAGAGCCTATATCCCAGAGCCTATATCCCAGGGCCTATATCCCAGGGCCTATATCCAGGGCCCATATCCCAGGCTACTGACGGTAGCCAGAGGGCCCATAGCACCAGGGAATACCCAGTTCAACCAGCCTCCTAGCAATTTTACCCTGCTTGTTCGACGCTCGGTAGGCTCTGGCCCGATAGGTTTTGGGTGGCGGGGGCAAACTGTCAAGACTCTGGGGCACTCTACCTAGAGACAGAGACAGACCTAGCCAATTTTCAAGCTGGCACTAGGGGGGATGTACGGCTCGGGGAATTCCTTGAAAATATTACCAAGTGGGCCGGGAGCGCGATCGCTAAATCCTTCGCTGAGGCGGGCTAAGCCCTATTCAACAAAGAGTTGTTACGGTTATCGCAGAAGGTTTAATCCAGACAGACTTTTTCTACTACATTAAGGTTAGAAGCTAAGCCTGGCACGGTTATAAAAGGCTCATAGGTTCGCTATAGGGAAATCAAAGATTACCCCTGTCGCGGCAGATTTTGATGCCTGTCAATAACCTTGCACCCTTGGCATCGGCCAGTACTGAATTAAAGGGGGTAATTGTGATGGGTATTTCTAGGCTTCAATCCACGCTGTTATCTTCATTGACCCGTTTATTTCAGGGCCAGGGGCTGCCACATCGCCAGCGCCTTGGTGCCGGGCTCTTCGCCCTAGCCGCCGCCACTACGCTAGTAGCGGCTACTCCCCAGGCCCAGGCTGAGCCCCTCGCCATGGCCCAGGCCACGAACCTGCCCACCAGCTCTGGCCGTTATCTCTTTGGCCAAGCCCCCGAATCCGACCAGGCCGGGCTCGGGTATGTGGTGCTAGAGCGCACCGGCGATCGCGTCTACGGTGCCCTGTATTTCCCAAATTCGTCCTTTGACTGCTTTCACGGGCTGGTGCAGGGGAACGAGTTAGCCATGACCATTGTTGATAGCTACAGCCAGGAATCCTATCCCTACAGCATCGCACTGGCCAACGACACCTCTGTGGCTAGTGCGGACTTGTCAAACCCGCTCACCTCCTTTAGTCTCAGTGGCTTCTACGCCCTAGACACCCTGAGCGAGAACGACAATCGCATGCTGGATATCTGCAGCGGGGCGCTGGTTCCTGCCCCCTAGGACATCGACAGCCTGCGGCCCCCTGGGGGCTCCCCGTTGCCGGGTCGAGGCCGCCCGGCTCAACCTAGCCGTGACTCAGTTACCGTTACCCACTTAACTGTTGAAATCGGAGCCCTGATCTATGCTTAAGGCTCCCCTATACCGTTGCAAGTCGCGTGAACGCAGCAGAACAGGCTAACAGCATCGAGTTTGCCAGCAAAATTGCCGCCGTGGTGGGTCTCTTTAAAGCAGAGTTTCCAGATCTGCGGGCCGACCTCAAACCCTGGGCCAACGACCCCGATACCCGCGACCTAGTCGATCCCGACTCGATCGATGTGGGATTTCATTTTCCCGGCGTGAGTCGCTTATTTCAGTGTCGCAGTTTGCTGGTGCAAATTCGGCTGTATACCGACCCAGACCTGAGTGAAGGTCAAAAACCGCTGCCCAGGGAAGATCGCAGAGTAATCGGCCTTGACCTGGCTGGGTTTGACCACCAAGGCAAGCGCTGGAGCCTTTCCACCATTGACAACTGGGCCTTCTCGGGGAAAGACACCCCCGATCCCACCTGCCGCGAACGGCTACGGCGGTGCTGTCGGCAGGTGTTTTCGTTGTTTAATGCGGCCTTAGAAAACAGTTAAGGGGCTGCCAAGCACCTACCACTGTGTTCGTAATCCCTGCAGCCTCATCACCTCCTGCAAAGACCCCATATAACCACTGGGAACCACCTCGGCGGGATCCTTCACCGGCGTATTGGGGGAGACCAGCCAGCCAGCCGTAACCCCGGCGGCGGCCCCCACCTGCCACTCGCCGTAGTGGATGCGGGTTGAGGCATTGGCGATGTGGGTGGCCGCCATGGCCTTACCTCCGATCAGCAGGTTATCGACCCCCTGGGGGATCAGGCTCTCCAGGGGAATTTGCACGGGTTTAACCCGGGGTTCTTGGGCGGGGGCGCTGACGGCATCCCCCGAGGGGTACCAGTTGCGGTAGCGACAGCCGTGGATGTCGATAGCGTAGTGGGTCAGACCGACGGCGGTTGGGCTAAAGTCGCGCTGCTCCGGAAAGTTGTAGCGCAGGTCGTTTTCGCGAATCATGAACGCCTCTTGGCCATAGGCCGCTCGGCCCAAAATGCGTCGCCCCTCGCGGAAGTAAGGCACCATGCTGAGGCCCGAGCGGGTGCCCATGGGGCTGTCGAGGCCGTAGAGGTAGGCCAGGGGATAGTCAGTCTGGGTCTCGAGCAGCCAGCGGGCAAAGGTGAGGGCGTTCTCTTCCCCAAACTTGAGGGCCGACTGCGACAATCCCCCCATCCAGTTTTGATGCTGCCCCGCGGCCTCCAGGTCGGCTTCGTTTAGCACCAGCGGTGGGTCCATCCAGTTCCAGTCGTTACCCTGGTTCCAGTTGATCATCGAGATGTCGCCGGGAGCGGGGCGGCCAATGTAGGGGTTGTTGCGGGTCTGGCTGACAATGCGCCGGTAGTGAAACATGCTCTTGCCCGTAAAAAACGGAAAGCCCTCGAGGTCATAGCCCGCTTGGTGCTCGTGGAGGCCGTAGGTGGGCTGGAGCCGCGACAGGGCCGCCAGGCTGTCGCCGCCATCATTGTGGATGCCGATCGCAAAGGGATAGGTAAAGGCCTGGGTGCAGTCGGAGTTGTCGAAGCTGGCGGCGTTGGGTTCGCCCGTGGTGGCCTGGGACTCAGACCCAACCCGGTAGGGTACCTTAGCCCAGGCCACCAGTTCGCCGGTATCGGTGGCATCAATGACGATCATGCGATCGCCCGGGGGTGGCTGGAGCTTCACGGGCACCCGATCAAAGTCGGTGGTGGGTGACCAACTGTACCACTCGGCCAGCTCCACAGACAGCTGCCCCTTGGGGATATAGTCCGGGTCTTTAGGAATGCGTCGCACGGCGTATACCGCCGTAATGCGACGGCCAGTGGGGTCAAACTCGGCCCCCTTGAAGGCGGTCATGGTGGCCCAGCGGCTGGCCGGGGCGCTGGGGTTGGTGTCGGTCAAAAACTGCTCGGAGGCCTTGGCCCCGGCCTCGGGGGGAAAGCACAACGTACCCACCCAGCAGCTGTTGATCTCGCTGACCGATCGCGAGAGCTCGCCGGGGCTCCAGGCGGGCAGGTCAACGACCTGCTGTTTGAGAATCCCCCGAAACCGCTGCCAACTGGGGGACAGATTATTAGCCTGGCGCATTCTGAGCGATTCATCTAGGGCTGAGACGCCCTGGGCGCTGATCTGGCCTCCCAACCAGGGGGCTGCTTCGATCAAACAGGTGGTCGCCCCACTGGCCATGGCGTGGGCCGCCGCCGCTACGCCCCCTAGGGATCCACCAATGACGACCACCTGGCATTCCCAGAATTCTCCAAACTCGGGTAGGGGGTCGAGGTGGGGGCGGCCATTAAAGAGTAGGGGCTGGGGTATAGCGCTGGGGGTAAGCACCGGGGTGATGGCACCCCAGGTCTCCGCTGAGGAGGTCGGTGACCATCGCGATGCCATCAACCCAGCGATCGCCCCAACCCCGAACATCACAGCGGCTAGACCCGATAGATTGCGCCACCGAATTCGTCGCCGAGCTTGCTTGCGATCGCCCTTCACACCGACTCCATAGTTAACCCTGCCAAGGTTTTAACACACCTTACTCCAATGGGATCGCCCTTTGGTAAGCTCCTTTACGGACTGAGCCGAGCTGGAATGAACCTGGTAGAGTAGCCACAGATTTGCTACTGCTAGCGCCATGACCTCTGATCCGATCTTCGCCCGCCCAGATCCATTGAGTTCTCGATCGAAGGCATTCCCCCCGACCGATCTACCCCCCTCGGGATGGACGGAATCACCCGCCGAAGCGATCACGCCCCTGCTGTCGGTGGACGATGTGCAGAAATACCTCAACCGCTCCCGGGCCTCGGTGTACCGCTACGCCAATACCCATCCAGATGTTCTCAACCCTCCCTACGACCAGGGTAAGCTCAACCCCGAGGTGCGCCGCAACAAAGATGGCCCCCTGGAGTTTCGTCCCCAGGAGGTACGCCGGTTTGCCGAAGAAGTGCTGGGGCTCCACCCCACCATTCAAGTCCAGACCCCCGAAGAGACCGTCACCCAAGACCTGATGCGACAAATGTTGCAGGAGCTCAGGGCCATTCGCCAATTGCTGGAGGATCAGGGGCTGAGGGACTGAGGGGGCCCCATCTCCTTTAGCGTAATATCCGTAATGTATCCAAACAGTCAGGAATGCTAGGTTTGTAAGTGTTTTAAACGTTTGGGGGGTTAAACCTTTAGGCTCAACTCAGACCATCGATTTAATCCTAAAGGCTGATCCATGTCATGGGTTGATTGCTATAACCTTGCATATGGTTTCGATAGAACCGTTTTCCACCTCAGCATCGTCGATAATGCGTTCAAGACGAGTGACTGGCTAGGGTGGTTTCAGTTGAGACCCAATTGAGGCTTACCCCTGCTGGCTTTGCTGGTTGGATAGATGGGATGGTTTGAGCTTTCGAGGCCTTGGCCCTGACCTCAAACATCATCCTTTGTTGATTTCAATTATTGTGCTGTATGGATTCTGCCAGTCAACCTGACACCCCTGCGGGGGAACCCCCTAGTCCGTCGTCCAACGTATTGGGTATCTTAATTGCGTTATTGACGCTGACTCTGCCGTTGTTTGTCGTTTCCCATTTCTCGACGACGACGGCAGACCTCAAGACACCACCCGCCTTCACGGTGCCCGCTTCAACGGAGCGCTAGGGGAACACCCACAGCCTTGTGAGGAGCATCGTTGGGACGATCGCTAGCTTTACACCGGCCCTCAAGTTTGATTGTGGTTGCACAAGCCATGCGGAAAATAGGCCACTGCCCCGTAGAATACTATGTCGGAAGGGCATTTACTTGGGCCCAACAGTAGCGCCCTGGGGTGCACCCTGGGGTTAAATCTGGGCTTTAGGGATCCTTTCTGTCTCTGTAAACTTAGCTTTTTATTGAGTGGAGTAGCGTTGTGGACCTATCCCGTATTCCAGCCCAGCCTGAGCCTGGACTGATTAACGTGCTGGTGGAAATTCCTGGCGGCAGCAAAAATAAATATGAGTTCGACAAGGATTTAAATGCCTTTACCCTGGATCGGGTGCTGTTTTCGTCGGTGCAATACCCCTGCGACTATGGCTTTGTACCCAACACCCTGGCGGACGATGGCGACCCCCTCGATGGCATGGTGATGATGGATCAGCCCACCTTTCCAGGCTGTGTGATCGCAGCCCGGCCCATCGGCATGCTGGAGATGATCGACGGCGGCGATCGTGACGAGAAAATTCTCTGCGTGCCCGCCAAGGATCCCCGTTATGCCGGGGTTAAGTCGCTGGATGACGTATCCCCCCACCGGCTCGATGAAATCGCCGAGTTCTTTCGCTCCTACAAAAATCTGGAGAAGAAAGTAACCGAGATTTTGGGCTGGCAGAACGTCGATAAGGTGGCTGCCCTGGTGGAGGAATGTCTGGCGGCAGCCAAATAGCTTTCCCTGCTGCCTAAAAAGGGGATGCTTAGAGGTCTAAGCATCCCCTTTTTAGGGTTTAAAGCTCTCTTCAACTCATATCCTGCGGCCCTTGGGCGTTAGGAATAGGGATCTTTCTAGTAGAGCTCTTCTTCCTGGTGGGTTTTGATGGTGCAGTCAGAGGTGGGGTAGGCAACGCAGGTCAGCACGTAGCCAGCGCTGATTTGGTCGTCATCCAGGAAGGACTGGTCAGACTGGTCAACGGTACCAGAGGTAATTTTACCGGCACAGGTGGAGCAGGCCCCAGCCCGGCAGGAGTAGGGTAGGTCTATGCCCTGCTCTTCAGCGGCGTCAAGAATATAGGTATCGTCTTCAACCTCGATGGTTTTGTTGAGGTTTTCTGCCTCGTTGATCAGCGTAACGTTGTAGCTTGCCATGTTGCTATCCTCTCGTCAAATACAGATTCCACGTCGATCGATAGACCACAGAACACCCTTGAAATAAGGTTTCTAGGATTTGCTCTGGGCGGATCTAACACAACTTTGATACTAAGGGAAAACCTGAAGCCTGTCTTGCCTTTTTCGTCCCTGGTTGAACGGGATTCGTAATCAGACTCCTGAGTAATGGACGGGTTTGCTTATATTTTTCAAGGATCCCAGGACTCCCTGACCGGAATCCCAGGGGTATTTCGGGAGGCCAGCTTCTAGCCCGCCGCCCGCGAGATCCTAGGGCTATGGAGGGTTGGGAGACCTAGGCCCTGGGTTCGAGTCCTAGGGTCAGCCTGCCCCGGCAAAGGCTGACCATGGGCCTGAATGACTTGGGTGACGTCATGGGGCAGGCTATGGCGAGTGCTATCCCTAGCCCCTAGCCCTTCGGGATCGCTTCAGCCATTTGGAGGTTAAACTCTGCCTGGGTGAGCAGGGCCGCGACCTGGCAGGCTGCCTCTGGGGAGAGGTCTGGCTGGCGCTCAGCCAAAAAGTCGAGGTAGCCATTGAAGGTACGCATGATGATCTGTTTGTTTTGCAGCATGGGTTCTCCTTTTCATAACTAGGTCATAGCTAGCCGCCTAGGGGCGGGATCTGCCCCAATCATAGAAGCTGCCCAACCCGGAGGGCTAATGTCGTTATACTGAAATCCGTTGGCTGAGGAAGGCCACCCTGGCTGTATGGTCGATTTAGTATTGTTTTGGCATCGTCGCGATCTGCGTCTGGGGGATAATGTGGGCCTGGCGGCGGCGCGCGCTCGCACTTCCCAGGTGATCGGCATGTTTTGCTTCGACCCCAGTCTGCTCCAGGGCAATGCCGTAGCCCCAGCGCGGGTGGCCTATATGATCGGCTGCCTGGGCGATCTCCAGACCCGCTACACCGCAGCGGGCGGTCAACTCTTGGTGCTACAGGGTGATCCCCGCCAAAAAATTCCAGCCCTGGCCACGGCCCTGGGTGCTGCCGCCGTCTACTGGAACCGCGATGTGGAACCCTACGCTCGCCAGCGCGATACCCAGGTGGTCGAGGCGCTGAAGGCGGCGGGCATTGAGTTTCGCACCACCTTTTGGGATCAACTGCTCCACGCGCCGGGGGAGGTGCGCACCGGTGCCGGTGCTCCCTACACGGTCTACACCCCCTTCTGGCGCAACTGGGTGAAGCAACCCAAAGGAAAGCCCCTCCCCGCCCCTGAGGGGTTGCGCTCCTTAAGCGCCCAGCAAACTGAGGCGGCCAAGACTGTCGGCTGCATCGATCTACCCAGCGCCCAAGACCTGGGCTTTAGCTGGGATCAGGGCTTTCCCATCGAGCCGGGGGAAGGGGCGGCCCTGGAGCGGCTGGCGGCCTTTGGCCAGGATGATCCGGCGGGCATTAGCACCTACGACGAGCAGCGAAATTTTCCCTGGGTGGATGGCACCTCCAGACTCAGCGCGGCGCTAAAGTTTGGGGCCGTGGGCATCCGCACCGTGTGGGCCACCGCCGCTGAGGCCTACCAGCGCAGCCGCAGCGACGAGACCCGTGGGAATGTACAAACCTGGCAGCAGGAGTTGGCCTGGCGAGAGTTTTACCAGCATGTGCTGTACTTTTTCCCGGAGCTGGCCGATGGCCCCTACCGGGCACCGCTGAAAAATTTTCCCTGGGTGAACAACGAAGACCAGTTCCAGGCCTGGTGCGAGGGACGCACCGGCTACCCCATGGTGGATGCCGCCATGCGCCAGCTCAACGAAACCGGCTGGATGCACAACCGCTGTCGCATGATTGTGGCCAGCTTTCTGACCAAAGATTTAATCATTAACTGGCAGTGGGGCGAACGGTATTTTATGCAGCATCTGGTAGACGGCGACTTGGCCGCTAACAACGGCGGCTGGCAGTGGAGCGCCTCCAGTGGCATGGATCCAAAGCCCCTGCGGATTTTTAACCCCGCCAGCCAGGCCCAAAAGTTTGACAGCGAAGCCGAGTACATTCGCCAGTGGGTGCCAGAACTGCGGTCAGTGGATACTGGCGCGCTGGTGACGGGCAAGATTGCAGACCGCGATCGCGCCGGTTACCCCGCCCCCATGGTCGACCACAAAATTCAGCAAGCCCTGTTTAAAGACAAGTACAAAGCCCAAAAAGCCTAGGGAAAGACTTTGTTTATCGCCGCCGCCGCGGGCGCACAATGCTAAACAGCAGCCACAGTCCAAAGAAGCTGGCCGCCACAAACAAAATAATGGTGAGAATCTGCCCCTGGGAGGACTGTCGCCCCGTGGCCACGATCGCCGCCCCCACAATCAGGGCCGCTACCACGGTGCTAAAGGCATGGCGGTTGGCGGCATCGTCAATGCTGCGACGCAGGTCGTCAACCCCCTGAATGCTGAGACTAAACTTGAGCTGCTCTGAACTGAGGCGATCGAGCAAAAAGCCAAACTGGCGCGGCGAACTCAGGGACAGGTTGCGAAACTCTAGCCCCGTGCGCAGCAGCGCCTGGATCGGGTCGTCGCCCACCAACTGCTGACGAAAGAGGTCAACCATCAGGGGGCGTACCTCGTCGATCAGGTTGACGCCCGGATTAAACTGGCGGGCGGCCCCCTCGAGGTTGGCCAGGGACTTGGCGAACAGGCCCACATTGGCGGGCCAGCGCAGGTTGTTGCGAATGCCCGCCGACAAAATCTCGCCAAAAATTTCGGCGGTGTTGAGCTGCTCTAGGCTGAGCCCGTAGTAGCGCCCCAGCAGACGGGTATAGTCGCTCTCGAGGCGGGCCAGGTTAACCGGCTTCATGGGTTCTGCCAGTTGCAGGGTCAGCTGGGCACACCGCTGGGCATCGCAGTTAACAATAGCCAGCACCATTTCGGTCATGGTGTTGCGGGTGCGCGGATCCATGTGGCCCATCATGCCGCAGTCGAGCAGGGCCAGGCGACCATCGTCTAGGTAAAAGATGTTGCCGGGGTGGGGGTCAGCGTGGAAGAAGCCATCGACAAAATACTGCTTAAAAAAGGCGCGAAACAGCAGGGTGGTGGCGGCGCTTCGCAGACCGCTGTCAGTGCTATGGATATCCTCGGCCCGCAGGTTAGCCTTAAGCAGTGGGGTACCCTCTAGCCACTCCATGACCATGATTTTTGAGTTGGTCAGATCCCAATAAATCTGCGGCACAATCAGCTGCTTAGCGTCGTACCAGGAGCTTTTAGACAGGTTGCGTCGCAGTTGGTCAGTGTAGCCAGCCTCGGTGGTGAAGTCGAGTTCGGCGTTGATGGCCTCAGCAAATTCTTCGGCCAGATCGACCACGTTGTAGCGCTGGCCAAACTGGGTCGACGACACCAGCCGAGCAATGTCGTGAATCAGGGTCATATCGCGCTCAACCTGGCGGTCAATGCCAGGGCGCTGGACTTTCAGGGCTACCTGGCGGCCATCCTTGAGCACCGCTTTATGGGTCTGGGCAATGGAACCTGCTGCGATCGCGCGATACTCCAACCGCTCAAACAGTTCCTCGGGGGGGCGCGACAGGTGGCGGCGAATGTAGGTCTCAATCTCCTCGGGGTCTACGGCGGGGACGGTGCTTTGCAGGGTGCTGAGTTCTTCGATGTAGGCCGGGGGCATGAGGTCGGGGCGAGTGCTCAACAGCTGACCCAGCTTGACGTACACTGGCCCTAGATCGGTCAGAATGTTGCGCAGCACCGCCGGGGGCGGAATCTCGGGCTCGTCGGCTTTGCCCCCCACCAGCAATCGCCGCATGGAGTCCCAACCGTGGCTGAGCACGACTTCAATAATTTCTTTTTGCCGGGACAATCGAGACGATGAAACCATTGGTGGCAGGGGTGCGGTTTGCTAGAGGCTAACGCACCCATAGTAAGCCCTAGCTCGTGCCTCGTTTGTCAACGGGGCGCGAACGAGGTGCGAATGAGGGTTCCACCCGCCCCTCGGCCACGGAGGCAAGATGACTATTGATGAACCGGCGACAGGGCCCGATCCTCCCGGTGCTATGATGCTTGGGCGCTGTCGGTTCTGGTGGGGATCAGCCACCGGAGAAAATGGGGAAAGTGTAGTGCAAGACTGCCGCTGTCCCGCAGCTGTGAGGCCATTGTGGCCAGCGTGATCCCACGCCCGCCGCATTTGCTGAGCCAGAATGCCCGCCGATCGCCGCTATTGTACTGTTTCGTCTGCGAGGCACGGATGAGTAATCGTTTTGCTGGATTGAAATCTATCTCGGTGGAGTTGCTGTCGCATCGGCTGGGGCGTGGGCTGGTGGGAGCGCTGGCCGCTCTACTGCTGCTGCCGTTGCCCAGTCTGGCCCACCACGCCATGGGGGGTGACTTGCCCACTACGGTTACCGAGGGCTTTGTGTCGGGCCTGGCCCACCCGGTGATTGGCCTCGACCATCTGGCCTTTGTGGTGGCGGTGGGTCTACTGGCGGCGGTTAGCGCCTGGGGCATCGCTATCCCCATCGCCTTTGTGCTGGCGGCCATGGCCGGGGCGGGGCTGCACCTAGCTGGTATCAACCTGCCAGCGGCGGAGCTGGTAATTGCCGGGTCAGTGCTAGGGGTTGGGGTACTGCTAGCTTTGAAGCATCGTCCCCGTAGCGCGGTGATGATGGGCCTGGCGGCTCTAGCTGGGTTGTTCCACGGCTTTGCCTACGGCGAGGCGATTTTTGGGGCCGAGGCGATGCCGCTGGTGGCCTACCTGGCGGGCTTTACAGTCGTGCAGATGGGCATTGCGATCGCCGCTTTTGGGGTTGGGCGGCAGCTGGCCCGGCGCTCGACCTCGCTCTTTGGACAGCGGGCGGGCCTGGTCATTTGTGGCATTGGGGCTGCGTTTTTGACCACGACGGTGGTCAACATCCTGCTGCCGGTTTAGGTTGATGCTGGTGGGAGGCAGGCGTCTCGCCTGCCGGGGGAAGAGATTAGCGATCGCACTTGAGCCCCTGCTGTACCGGGTCGAACCCGGTGGGAAAGTGGGTCTCCTGGGGATCGTAATCGGCGGAGGTCAGAGCAGCACCCGTCAGGTTGGCTGTCTTGAGGTTGGTGCCAATTAGCATCGCCCCCCGCAGATCGGCCTCGGTCAGGTTGGCCTCGGCCAGGTTGGCGTAGCTGAGGTCGGCTCCCCGCAGGTTAGCGCGGCTTAAGTCGCTGCCGCTGAGGTCGGCATAGCTGAGGTCGGCCCCCTTAAGATCGGCCCCGATCAGGTCAACCTCGGAAAGAATCAGGCTACTAAAGCTGCGTTGCCCGTTGGCGTAGGCGCCCAGCAAATCGGACGCAGTAGCAATGTCGGCAGCGGGGGCGGGCTGGGTCATGGCGAGTACTGAGATAGACACCCTCAGCTTAAGGGCTTACCGCCGGAGCGCACCACAGTTGTAATCATCCTTTAATCAAGGCCCAGGTCCATCGAAATATTCTAGGCATGGGTCTGTCAGGAAATCGGCACAGACTCTAAGCATAAATGCCAGGTCTGGCGGTATGCTGAATCCGTTTAGATTAGCTACCCTAGCCGATATCAGACCATTTATGACCTTATCCCCTGCGTTGGCGGCAGCCCTGTTTATGCCCGCGTCGGCCGGGCTGCTCTACCAAGCGATGCAGCCCTACCCCTGGCCCCATCGTCTGCTCGCCCTGGCCCTGCTGCTGGCGATCTTTGAGCAGGCCCACATGGTTAGAGTCGATCTTCAGCACGTCGAGATCATGGGCCAGCGCCTGAATGATCCACGTTTAAAGCACTTTGGCCGGGTGGTGATCTGGACTATTGCGGGCCAGCTGGTGGGGTTCTATGGGGCAGCGGCGGGCCATTTGGGCTGGGGCATGGCGCTGATTTTGATCAGTCTGATCGGGTTTAACCTGTTGGCCACCCTGCGCCTTGAGCCCGCTGGCCCCCAGCCCATTCAGGCGGCGGACTGGCGATCGCGCCTGGGGGTGCTGGGTCTCGATGCGATCGCCCTGCTCCTCGCCCTGCTGTGGATAGGGCAGCGGTGTCAGGGCTGGGTAGCCGGAGGCATGTTTGCGATCACGGTGGGCTACGGGGCCAGCAAGCTGGTCACCTACGCCACCGCAGCCCTGGCTCGACCCTCAGCGGTCCATGTCGCCCACGCCGCTCAAGAGCATCCACATCCCCCCCAACAAAATAATCAGGGCCAGCCCACCTAGCAGAGCGTCCATCCAGGGGGTTGTATCCATCGGGTTACCGTTACTAATAGTGGTGTCTGAGGCGCATCCTACCTTAGATAGTGACCGTCCTGGCGGTAAGACGGGTGAAACCCTAAATATCTCCCTCCCCTTCAAACAAGGTCTCCAGGGGTCTAGCGTCTAGGTTGAGGGTTTCTTGCAGATAGCGCGAGACCACATCGGCCTGGCCGTGGGTGACGTAGATGGTCTTGGCCCCGGTATCTTTGACCGTTTGGATCAGCCCTGGCCAGTCGGCGTGATCGGATAGCACAAAGCCCCGCTCGTAGCCCCGCCGCCGCCGCGCCCCCCGCACCGCCATCCACCCCGAGGCAAAGGCCGTTTGGGGATGCTTAAACCGCTTCATCCAGCTGGAGCGGTAGCCGGAGGGCGGGGCCAGCACCAGGTCGCCGGCATAGGCATGGCCACGGGGTATCGCCGAGGTGCACAGGGTTGGCACCATGGCCACCCCCTGGTCGCGGTAGATGTCGGTCAGGGTCTGGATCGCGCCGTGGACATAGACGGGGCGGTCGGTGAACTGGGTCAGCTCGCTGAGAATGCGCTGGGCCTTGCCAAAGGCGTAGCAAAATAACAGGGAGGGGCGATCGGGCTCGGCCTGCCACCAGTCGTAGATCCGCCGGGCGGTTTCGGCCCCGCTATCCCACCGATAGATGGGCAGACCAAAGGTAGCCTCGGTAATAAACCTGTCGCAGGGCACCACCTCAAAGGGGGCACAGGAAGGGTCGGCGCAGCGCTTGTAGTCGCCAGAGACCACCCAGACCTCGTCCCGGTGCTCCACTCGAATTTGGGCCGACCCCAGCACATGGCCCGCCGAGTGAAACGACACCCAGGTTTCTCCCAGCTTAAGCCGTTCGCCGTAGTCCACCCCCTGGAGCTGAATGTCTGATCCCAGCCGCTGGCGCAGGATGCCCTCGGAGACGGCGGTGGCTACGTACCGGGCCGAGCCCGCTCGGGCGTGATCGCTGTGACCATGGGTGATCAACGCAGTATCGACCCCGCGCCAGGGATCGATGAAAAAACCACCCTTCTCGCAGTACAGCCCCTCGGGGCGAACGGTAATTAAAGTCATGGTTGCCCCCCAGGAAAAGACGGGTGAAAGACGGATAAGCGACGGACTCCCAGAGGCGATCGCCCCATCCCCATCCCCACCGAAAACCTGTTCACGTCAGCCCACTAATCTTTTTTCTCCAGGCGAAATAGAATTACCACAATGGCGATCACCCCCAGTTGCACCCCCAGGTTGGGTAATGCGCTCCTGACATCTCGCCCGGCCAGCAACTGGGTGAAGAAAACAAACGCCCCGATCGCCCCTGAGGCCCCCACCGCTCCATAAATAAACTTGCGCAGACCCTTAAACGGGGCCTGGGCTTCGGCTCGGAGGCGGGCATATTTTTCAGGGCTCAGGTTTTTTGGGGGCGTTTTTTGGGGCGATGGGTCAGGGGTCATGGGGCAAGTTTGTGGAGGCCTACTGTTATCCTACTGGGTCATTCGGCTAGGCCAGCCCGGCTAGGCCCCAGGGCACGCTACTTACCGATGCAAAATCGGCTGAAGATTTCATCCAGCATCGACTCGGTGATCTCATCGCCGGTAATTTGACCGAGAGCGGCGATCGCCGCCCGTAGATCAATGGTCCAAAAATCCAGCGGCAGATGGTTCTCGATGGTTTCCTGAACCTGGGACAGGGCATTGCGCGCCTCGGTCAGCGCCGCCCCCTGGCGCTGGTTAACGGTAAACTCCAAATTGCCTGTCGTCAGCCGATCGCTATGGATAGCGCTGAGAATGGCCTGCTCGAGGGCGTCAATGCCCTGGTGCTGGGCGGCGGCGGTATGAACGACGGGCAAGCCCGCCGGTAGCTCCAGATCCGCCAGGGCAGCGGCGGCGACCAGGTCGACTTTGTTGACCACCACAATGACCCCCCGATCGCCCCCCCGATCGCCTACCGAGGCGTAGAGGTGTTGATCGGCGGCGGTCCATCCAGCGGCGGCATCGATGGTGAGCAGCACCAGATCGGCCCCCTGGGCGACCTGCCGCGATCGCGCGATGCCGAGCTGCTCCACCGGGTCGCTGGCCTCGCGAATACCTGCCGTATCCAGCACCTGAATGGGGATGCCGCCCACCACCAGTTGCGACTCCACCACGTCACGGGTGGTGCCGGGCAGGTCGGTGACAATGGCGCGATCGCAGCGGCTCCAGGCATTGAGCAGGCTCGACTTGCCCACGTTGGGGCGGCCCACAATGGCCACCTTGAGCCCCGTCCGCAGCAGCTGCCCCGCCTCCGCCGTGGCTAAAATGTGCTCCACCTCCCCTAGCACGGCGGCCACCTGGGCGCGCACCGCCCCCTCGTCCAGGGGCGGCAAATCATCTTCAAAGTCAACCCGAGCCTCCACCTCCGCCAGCACATCCAGACAGGTCGATCGGAGCTGGCGAATCGGGGCCATCAGCTTGCCCTGCACCCCGGCCAGGGCCGTGCGGGCCGCTAGGGTAGACTGGGCTGCCACCAGGTCTGCCACCCCCTCCGCCTGGGTCAGATCGAGACGCCCGTTTAAAAAGGCTCGCAGGGTAAACTCCCCCGGCTCGGCCAGCCGGGCTCCCTGGTTGAGGCAGAGCTGGAGCACCTGCTGCACCGCCATCAACCCACCGTGGCAGTGAAACTCCACTACGTCTTCGCGGGTGTAGGAGCGGGGAGCCAGCATGAGCAGCAGCAGGGCTTCATCCACGGGCTGGCGGCTGTGGGGCTGGCGCACTTGGCCGTAGAGAATGCGGTGGCTCTCCCAGGGCTGCTGACCAGGGGCATAAAACAACGTGCGGGCGATCGCCGCCGCCCCACCCCCCGACAGACGCACAATGCCCACGCTGCCCTGCTGGGGGGCAATGGCCGTGGCGATCGCCACGATGGTCTGGCCCTGGGATATTTGGCCTTGGGATATTTGGCCCTGGGCGGGGGAGGGTGCCCCCCCCGATGGGGACAAGCCAGATGGAGGGGTGGCACGGGTGCCATCCATAGCATTCATCCTAAAGCGTGAAGGGCAGCGTAAAAGGCAGCGTGAAGGGATGTTGAAGCCCAGGATCAGTCCTGACAAGGGCCTACTTCCTGGGTAGAATAAAAAAGAATCTTTACACCTGTCTAAGATTTTACCGCTGGGGTTCTTTCCTGCGGCGATCACCTCGGATCTTGCCGCGAGTACCCCCAGGCCAGCCGCGTCGGGCCAGTCCTACCGAGGCTGCTTTTCTCCGCCCCTTCAGGCTCTCTTTTTCTTGGCCGACTCCGACTCCTAATCTCTGGTATCTCCCTGTCTATGACTACCACCGATGTCACCCCAATCTCCAAGCCGACCCTGCGTAACGTGAGTCAGCCCCAGTGGCGACGCCAGGTGCGCTACGTTTATCTACGTTTTTTGCGGCTCCAGGGTACCCCAGGGCAGTTGGCCCGGGGCATGGCATCGGGGGTATTTGCGGGCTGTTTTCCCCTGTTTGGCTTTCAAATGATTATTGGGGTGGCGGTGGCCACGGTGCTGCGGGGCAACCGGATCATGGCGGCGGCGGCCACCTGGGTAAGCAACCCGTTCACCTACGTGCCTATTTTTGCCTTTAACTACCAGGTGGGGCTCTGGCTGCTGGGGGGTGGCCCCGCCGAGAACTTCCAAGACCTCGATACCCTCAGGGGCTGGACGGCCATGGGCACCGAGGTGTCGGTACGGCTCATGCTGGGCAGCGCCGTGGTCGGGGTGGTGGCCGGGGTGACCAGCTACTTTGGGGGTCTGCCGCTCATTCGCCGGGTGCGATCGCGCCAGTTGGCCCGCTCCCAGCGGTTAGAGCAGCTCTAGAGCACCGATATAGTATGGCTAAAACCCGGTTTCTTCGTCGCTGCGCTAACGGCATGACTTGCCTTATGGCCGAGAAACCGGGTTTCTGTAACGACGTTCTAGGCCATAAAGCTAGAAGGCAGAAGGCTCTACAGCACCTTGTCGAGGCCGTAAATGAGGGACTTGAGCGCCATGACCCGGCGAATGCACAGCAGCACACCGGGCATGTAGCTGGCGCGATCGCTGGTGTCATGGCGCAGGGTGTAGAGCTGCCCTGGTGAGCCAAACAAAATTTCCTGGTGGGCAATCAGCCCCGGCAGCCGGATACTGTGGATGTTAATGCCCTCGGGGGTCGTGCCGCCCCGCGCCCCAGGGATGGTCTCGGTCTCTTTGACTAAAGGGGCGTTGAAGGTTTTTTGAGCCTCCGCCAGCATTTGGGCAGTCTGTACGGCGGTGCCGCTGGGGGCATCGGCCTTTTGGTTGTGGTGCAGCTCAATTATTTCAACATGGTCGAAGTATTGGGCCGCCTGCTGGGCCGCCTGCTGCATCAGCACCACCCCAATGGAAAAGTTAGGCACAATCAGGCAACCTATGCTGGCCTTGTCGGCAAACTCGGCCAGATCTCGAATTTGACTGTTGGTCAGGCCCGTGGTGCCGACCACGGGGCGCACTCCGTAGGCGATCGCCGCCCGCACCGATTCGTAAACGCTGCTGGGGTGGGTCAGATCAACCATCACCGCTAGGCCCTGACTTTGGGCGGCGACCAGGGTAGCCTCCAGGTCGTTCATAATGGGTACTTCCAAGGGGCCGTAGCCAATCACTTCGCCAATATCCTCCCCCAGCAGCTCGGGATTTCTACCAATGGCTCCTACTAGGGTCATGTCGTCGGCCTGGGCCACAGCCTTGATCACCTCACGGCCCATTTTGCCGCAGGCACCGTTGACCACAACGGGAATGGTGGTTTGAGCTGTCATAGCAGGGGGTATGCCTTAGGGGAAGGGTGAGATGAACTCAACGTTTAAAATTCAAAATTCAAAGTTCAAAACTAAGTTACTGGAACTTGCGGTCAAAGGACTTGAGGTATTCGGGCGACTTGAGGTATTCAGTGTTGACCCCCGACTCTCGGGGCAGAGAAATTTTGCCGGTGCGGGCAATTTCACGAATGCCAAATCGATTCAGCACCTGCACGATGGCCACCATTTTGCCGGGGTCGCCCACCACCTCTAGGGTGAGCGATTCCTCCGATATATCGACCACCCGAGCCCGAAAAATCTGCGCAAACTCAATAATTTCAGACCGGTTGGCGCTGGTGGCGTTGACCTTCAGCAGCATCAACTCGCGCTCAACGGAGGGTACACCGGTCACGTCGTTGACCTTCAGCACGTTGATCAGTTTGTAGAGCTGCTTGGTCAGTTGTTCAATCACCGCGTCATCACCGGGCACCACCATGGTGATGCGCGAAACACCCGCCGTTTCGGCCGGCCCCACCGCCAGACTCTCAATGTTAAAACCACGGCGGGCAAAGAGGCCGGAAATGCGACTCAGTACCCCGGCTTCGTCTTGAACCAGGACCGATATCGTATGTTTCATGGGCTCCTGGGGGAGCGCCGAACCTGGGAGCGCCGGACTTGGAATTGCCGAACCTGGAAGCGTAGAAGGGTTAACCATAGAGCCTGGGAAGGTAAAGGGCACCAGCACCAAAGCTGACCCACGACAGCGATAACAGCGATAAAACTAGCAAACCACAATAATATCTCGAAAAGCTTCGTCTTAGGGTCGCACCCTCGCACCTTTCTCGCCGCCGTCACGCCTTTGATCGCTCCCCTAGGGGCCTGGCCCTAAAACGGCCCAGATGCCCTGAATTGGTTATCCTTGAGGCACTAGACCTACCGTCACGACCTTTGGCATGAGCGTATCTGGCCCACCCCAAGACCTGCAGTCGCCCCACAGTCGATTTCTCGACATTATCAATCTGCGCCCCGGCGAAGAAGAGCGCACGGGGCTGATGTTTGCCTCCTACACCGCCACCTCCATGGGTATTTTGTGGCTAGAGGTGAGTTCGGCGGCGCTGTTTTTGGGCGAATACGGAGCCTCTAGCCTGCCGTGGATCTATATTTTTAGCGCGGGGGTAGGGCTGGGGCTAAGCGTGGTGTACTCCTGGCTCCAGCGTCTGCTGCCCCTGCGCCGGGTGATTGTGATCATCGCCCTGCTGATGGCCGGGCCGATTTTGGGGTTTCGCTGGGGGTTGTCGATTCCCTGGCTGGTGCCCCCCATGGTGTTTTCGATGCGCCTGTGGATTGAGGCGATCTACGGGCTGAACGATCTCAATCTGTCGGTGACGGCCAATCAGCTGTTTAACATTCGCGAGATCAAGCGGGCGTTTCCGATTATTAGCAGCGGCAATCTGGTTGCCGATGTGATCAGTGGCTTTTCGGTATACCTGCTGCTCAACCTGGTCGGGCTGCTGAATGTGCTGCTGCTGTCGTTTGTGGTGATGGTGGTGGGGGCAGGGGTCTTGTACTACCTCAGCCGCAACTACGCCCATGCCTTTCCCGACTCGCCCAAACGCCAGGCCGAAGATGCCGAAACAGCAGAGAGCTTTCGATCGCGCCAGCGGCTCCAGGGGCCGATTCAGCAGTACGTGGTGCTGCTGTTTGCGTTCTTTGTGCTGGCCCAAATGCTGATGTTCTCCATTGAGTTTCAGTTTTTTAACCAGCTTGAGACCAGCCTGGATGTCAAGACCATTGCCGTATTTCTGGGCTTTTTCAGCGGTCTACTGGGGTTGATTGAGTTGTTGACCCAGTGGTTTACCTCCAGCCGCCTGATCGAGCGGGAGGGGGTGTTTAAGGTGGCGCTGGTATTGCCTACGGTGATTATGGTTCTGGGGTTGACCACTCTGCTGGTCAGCTACCCGGCCTGGCTGGGGGCGCGGGCGATGTTTGTCGGGCTGGTGGTGCTGAAGTTTTTTGACGAGTGGCTGCGCTATACCCTGGTCGCCACTACCCGGCCCATCTTATTTCAGCCGATTCCAGACCAGGTCCGCAGCACGGTGCAATCCTGGGTGGGGGGAATTGCCGAACCGCTGTCGATGGGGGGCACCGGGGTGGCTATTTTGCTCACCATCGCCGCTTGTAACCGCCTCGGCCTGGACGATGAGTTGACCCAGGCCCAGTTTTTTTTGCTGGGTACGGTGATGGCGGCTCTGATCTGGTTTGGCATTATGGTGCTGCTGCGATCGCGCTATCTCAATCTGCTGGTGCAGGGGGCCGAGCGGGGTCTGTTGACCTTGTCTGACGCCAACCTGCGGGTGCTGAAGCGGGCCTTTGTGGAGCAGCTAGAAACACCGGGGTCAGAGGCCAACAAGCGATCCTGCATTGAGCTGTTGGGCCACATCGACCCCAAAAATGTTGGCGAAATTTTGGCACCTCGCCTGGCTGACCTCTCCCCTGGCCTGCAGCGGCAAAGCCTGGAGGCCATGCTAGAACACCCCAATAGCGCCTACACCAGCCAGGTCAACGACCTGATCCGGGTGCCCCAGCAGGCCCCAGAGACCCTGGCCCTAGCCCTGCGCTATGTGTGGCTGTCCCAGGAGGATTTCAACATTAACGATCTGCGCCCTTACCTGCGGCCAGAGATTGATGCCGTAGTCCGGGGCACCGCCGCGTCGTTGATGCTGCGGCGGGGCAATTTGCAGGAGCGGGCGGAGGCCACCGCCACCCTGCGTAAAATGCTGGTGCATGACGAAGAGCGGGAACGGGTGATGGGCTGTCGGGCCCTGGGCGAAGCCGACTACATGGAGTCGCTCAGCATCTACATTGATGACCTGCTCCAAGACCCTTCGCTGCGGGTACGGCGGGCGCTGCTGGAGGCGATCGCCGCCACCCAGTACAAAAAGTACTACCCCTCCCTACTCAAGGCCTTGCAGTATAAATCGACCCGAGAGGCCGCCATCGGTGCCCTCACCCGGCTGGGCGACGAGGCCCTGCCCATGCTGGAAAATCTAGCTCTAGATCAGTCTCGACCCGATCTTCTCCGTAACCAGGCCTGGCAGGTGATTGGCAACATCGGCACCCTGCCCGCCCTAGAGTTTTTAATTGCCAACCTGGTCACCACCTGGGGCAGTACCCGCCGCCATATTCTTCGGATCTTGCTCAGCCTTTACCAAGAAACGGGGGTGAAGCGATCGGCCCTGATCGATGAGGCCCTAGACCGGGTGCTGGGTCGCAGCGGTCTGGAGGAGTTGATCAATACCGAGCTGGCCTTTGCCGGGCAGATTTTAGCGGCTAAGGTCGACCTATCACCGGGTCAGGTGTCTGGCATTGAGGCCGACCTGCTGCGGGAGGCGCTCAACGGGCTCCAGAGCGATGCCACCGAGCGCCTGTTTATGCTGCTGCGCTTTGTGTCTCCGCCCACCGCCATTCAGGTCGCCCAGGTCAGCCTGAATGGGCCGGTCGCCAGTTGGGCGCGGGGCCTTGAAATTCTCGACAATGTGCTGGATGTGGCCAGTAAGCGATCGCTTTTGATCTTGCTAGACCGCCGCCCCGATGGCGATAAGCTCAAGCGCCTGGCGGCTTCTACAACGCTCATTTTCTATGAACCGCTGCCCGCCCCCGATCGCCTGCGCCAGTTCCTTGAGCTACGCTATTTCTTGTCAGACTGGGTGATCGCCTGTTGCTTTCACCTGGCTCGGGTGCAGCGGTGGAACCTGACCGTCGAGCATACCCTGGCCTCTGTGCAGCACCCCACCGGATTTGTGCGGGAGGCCGTGCTGGCCTACCTGGCGGTGGCCTCGCCCCGCGCCCTGCGGGAGCTGCTACCGCTGCTGCAGTACGACCCGGATCGCCTGGTGTTAGACCAAGTTAAACAGCTGATCAGCACCTATAATTTGGAGCCGAGCCCGACCCGTTAGCGCCCCTTAGCGCTGGGCCAGTGTTCCTGTCACCATCCCCTATGTTAAACAGTGTCGAACGACTGCTCTTTGTCCGCAATGTACCGATCTTTCGAGAGCTGAGAGATGACTTTTTGGTGCGACTAGCGTCGGTGATGGACGAGGTGTTCTACGACAGCAACTACACCATCATCACCGAGGGCCTGGAGGGTCGAGCCATGTACATTCTCGTATCGGGCCGGGTCAGCGTACGCATTGGCAGCCAGGAGGTGGCCCAGCTTAAAACCGATGACTGCTTTGGCGAAATGTCGGTGTTTGATGCCGAACCCCGCTCCGCCTCGATTGTCACCCTGGAACCCTGCACCTGCCTGGTGCTGACCCAGCAGCAGCTCTACGATGCGATCGACGAGACCCCAGGTATTGCGGTCAATATTTTACGGCTACTCTCTCGCCGCATTCGAGAGCTTAACCTAGACCTCAACGAGATTAAGCAGCAGCTGGCCCAGGTTCCCGCCCCCCCGCCCCTGCGACCCCAGTGGTATCGCCCCCAGCCCTATTCCCAGCCCTACCCCCAGGTAGAACCCCTGGCTCGTCCCAGTAGCCAAGGCGAGTTCGGTGAGCTGTATTGATCTGGGTTACTCAAGAAGAGGTTCTTGACCAGTCTCAATGATGCGATCAACCTCTAGCTACTGTAGGTTGGGTGAAGCGCCAGCGGAACCCAACTCCCCTGATAGTTTTTCTACCAAACAACCTACCCTAAGCGCACGAATTCCTTTCCCCACTCATGCGCTACCGCCGCGCCCAAACCCTAGGGGCTACCTACTTCTTCACCGTCGTCACCTACAATCGGCAACCCCTATTCCAGGGCAACGAAACCATAGCCCTACTCCGCAAAGCCTTTGACATCGTCAAAGCAGAGTCTCCCTTGACCATTGACGCCATTGTCATCCTGCCCGATCACATCCACAGCATTTGGACATTACCCAAAGGTGATGCTGACTTTTCCTATCGGTGGAAGCGCATCAAAGCCCGATTTAGCTTGTGGTGCCCTCAATCCTACAAACAACAACAATCTGCCTCCCGCCTACGCAAAGGGGAGCAAGCCATCTGGCAGCGACGGTTTTGGGAACATCAAATCCGTAATGAAGCCGACTTTAGTCAGCATGTGAATTACATTCACTACAATCCGGTGAAACATAATCTGGTGAGTAAGCCGAGAGATTGGCCCTATGCCAGCTTTCATAGCTATGTTGCAGATGGAGCCTATTCAATAGATTGGGGCTCGACAGAAGCAGTTGGTTTTGATGAAAAAATTGGTCGTGAATAAGGGATGAAGGCTTGGTTTAGGGGTGTTGGGTTCCACTGCGTTTAACCCGGAAAAATCACCAGGCCAGTGAACGGGAAGGTGGAAAAGACGTCAAAATAGAGTTATGACAACCGTTTTGAGACTTTTCCATGACACCTTCCCTAAAGACAGAGTGTATTTCAAATCA
>Ga0169931_10002099_pt1 | contig 32778 bp, 28 predicted proteins | sample Kivu_15m_20L_FD_129675 | JGI IMG/M metagenome (GOLD analysis project Ga0169931, IMG submission 129675) | Freshwater microbial communities from Lake Kivu, Western Province, Rwanda to study Microbial Dark Matter (Phase II) - Kivu_15m_20L... | ecosystem: Environmental > Aquatic > Freshwater > Lake...
GTACATCGCATGCCGAGTTCACATGTTGATGCCCGAACTCCGCCACACTGAAAGGCACGATGTTGACACCGACAACGCTCATGGCCGACTCACTTTCGCACGTGCATTCGCTCGCGACGATCCTCGCCGCCGACGAAGAAGCAGTGACCGGGATTCAGCGGTTCCTCACGCGACCGGTCATCGCGATTCTCATCGTCGTCGGTTGTTACCTGCTCACGCGAATCACCTATTTCCTGCTTCGCACCGTCGTGCGCAAAGTGGCCGACAGCAAGGCCGGGCGCAGTCGTCGTTGGTGGAAGAACACGCTGCGACGCGTCGGGGCCGAGACCATCGAGGGTGGCGAGAACCGTCGTCGTCAGCGCATCGAGGCGGCAACCGGCATGCTCCACCAGCTGAGCAGTTTCGTGCTGTGGATCATCGCAGTCATCGCCATCTTCAACGTGCTCGACCTCAATGCCGCCTTCTTCCTCTCGAGCGCCGGCTTCCTCGGCGCTGCCATCGCCATCGGCGGACAGCACCGGGTCAACGACTACCTCACCGGCCTGGCGATCCTGCTCGAGGACCGCTTCGGTGTCGGCGACGACGTCGAAGCAACCATCGGCTGGACCGAACCGGTGCGTGCAACGGTCGAACACGTCGGTGTGGTCACGACGCGCTTGCGCGATGCCCGCAGCACGTTCCACGTGCCGCATTCGAAACTCGACATCATTCGCAACCTCAGCCAGGAGCCGATCCGGCAGTCGATTCAGTTCGCTGCGTCGTCCGGCGACGCGAAGAAGGTGTCATCGGCGGTACGCGACCTCGCCGGCAGCAAGGGTCTCACCACGGTCCTCTTCATCGACGAGATCGAGGCAGCCGGCGGAAACGGTGACCGCGTCGAGTTGAACGTTCGTACCACGCGCCCGCTCACCGATGCCGAACGCGACCTGCTCGTGCAGCGCGCGTCCGAAGTCCTCTCACAAGATGAGTGAGTCGAGTCCGATCGTCAGGCCGGGGAACTTCGCGATTCGCTTGCACGCGAGTACGACTCCGGGCATGAAACTGTTGCGATCCACGGTGTCGTGGCGGATCGTCAACGTCTGACCCGTCGTTCCGAGAATCACTTCCTGGTTGGCGACGGCGCCGCGCATGCGTACCGCGTGAATGCGGATGTCGCCGGGGCCTTTCGCGCCACGCGCTCCCCGGATCGCCTCGTGTTTCGTCGGATCGGCGGCCCATCCCGTGCTCGATGCCGCCATCCGCTGCGCGGTGGCAACGGCGGTTCCAGACGGTGAATCGGCCTTGGCATCGTGGTGGATCTCGATGATCTCGGCGGTATCGAAGAACGGCGCCGCCATTTCGGCGAAGCGCATCATGAGCACCGCTCCGATGGCGAAGTTCGGTGCGATGAGGCAATTGCTCCGGGTGAATTCGGTGCGGAACTTGTCGATGTCCTCGTCGGCGAAGCCGGTGGTACCGACGACGGCATGAACGCCGTGCAGGGCGAGCCACGGCAGGTTCACCCGTGCGGCTGCGGCGACGGTGAAGTCAACGGCGACCTCGGCGTGCGAATCGGCGATCGCGCGCAGTTCGCGCGCAATCGCCAATCCTTGTGCCGTCGTGGCGCCCGGCTGGGCACCGCTGTCAACGGCGGCGACGAGTTCGAGGTCGGGGTCGGCGTGCACCGCGGCACACGCCGCCGTACCCATCCGACCCGCCGCTCCGATGACGGCCACTCGAGTCATTGGTTCCTCCCGCGGTTATCGACGGTGATGACCACCGCCGGTGCACCGATGTCAGCTGTTGAAGTCGCGATCGAATTCGTCTTCGAAACTTACCGCAACGACATCGGTACCGCTCGCCGGACGGTCGCTGCGCGGCGCACGATCACGATCGCCACGCTCACTGCGTCCGCCACGATCGTTGCGGTCACGATCGCCACGGCCACCGCCGTCGCCGCGACCACCACGGTCACGATCGCCGCGACCACCACGGTCACGATCACCGCGACCACCACGGTCACGATCACCACGTCCGCCGCGATCTCGGCCACCACGGTCACGTCCGCCACGGTCGTCACGCGGACCGCGGTCTTCGCGCGGACCACGATCTCCACCGCTACCGGTGACGGGCTGTCCGTCGGGACCGATGAGCGTGAGGCTCACCTTTCCGCGGTCGTCGATGTCATCGACGCGCACCGTCACCTCGTCACCGAGGTTGAGCACGTCTTCGACTCGGGCGACGCGTTGGCCGTTGCCGAGCTTCGAGATGTGGATGAGTCCGTCACGTCCGGGGAGAATGTTCACGAACGCCCCGAACTGGGCGATGTTCACGACACGACCGGTGTAGGTGGCACCGAGTTCCGCAGTCGGCGGATCGACGATGTTGAGGATGCGCGACTTGGCGTCCTCGACCTTCGACGAGTCTGGCGAACCGATGGTGACGATGCCCACCGCTCCGTCGTCGTCGACGGCGATGTCGGCCCCGGTCTCCTGCTGGATCGTGTTGATGACCTTGCCCTTCGGGCCGATGACTTCACCGACCTTGTCGAGCGGAATCGTGAACGACACGATCTTTGGTGCGCTCTCGGCGACCGTCGAACGCGGGGTGGCAATGGCCTTGTTCATGACGTCGAGGATCGACAAGCGGGCTTCCTTCGCCTGCTGCAATGCCTTCGCGAGAACGTCGCTCGGGATGCCGTCGATCTTCGTGTCGAGTTGGAGGGCCGTGATCGCGTCGGCGGTGCCGGCGACCTTGAAGTCCATGTCACCGAAGGCGTCCTCGGCTCCGAGGATGTCGGTGAGCGCGGTGTACGTGCCGCCCTCGTAGATGAGACCCATCGCGATGCCGGCAACCGGCGCCACGATCGGCACTCCTGCGTCCATGAGCGAGAGGCTCGAGGCACAGACCGACGCCATCGACGTCGAACCGTTCGACGACATCACTTCGCTGACGAGTCGCAGCGTGTACGCGAAGTCGGTCTGGTTCGGCACCACCGGGAACACGGCGCGCTCGGCGAGCGCTCCGTGGCCGATCTCGCGGCGCTTCGGCGAACCGACGCGGCCGGTTTCACCGTTCGCCCACGGGGGCATGTTGTAGTCGTGCATGTAACGCTTCTCGGTCTGCGGGGTGATCGAATCGATCATCTGGTTCATGCGCGGCATGGCCAGGGTCGTCACGTTCATCACCTGCGTCTCGCCGCGGCGGAACAAACCCGTTCCGTGCGCCGTCGGGAACAGGCCCACTTCGGCGGTCACTTCGCGCAGATCGCTCGGCTTGCGGCCGTCGATGCGGATGCCGTCCTTCACGATGCGCTGGCGAACCAGCTTCTTCGTCAGTGAACGCACCGCTTCCTTGATCTGCTTCTCCTGACCGGCGAACTTGCCCGGGGCATCGGAGGTGCCGGCGAGTTCGGCGACGACTGCTGCCGTCGCCTCGTCGATTGCGGCGTTGCGATCCTTCTTCAACGAAATGCGCACGGCCGGTGCGAGCTTGTCGCTGCCGGCACGTTCGACGGCGGCGAACAACTCGTCGCTGTAGTCGACGACCGACGGGTACGACAGCGGCTCGATGAGCCCCTTCGACGCGATGACGCTGGCGACGAGCTGACGCTGCAGCTTGATCGATTCCTTGATCCACTGCTTCGACGCTTCGAGTCCGGCGGCGATGACCGTCTCGGACACCTTCGGCGCACCTGCTGCGTAGAACTCGAACGACTTCTCGGTGCCGCCCGCCTCGACCATCATGATCGCGACGTCACCGTTGTCGAGTTCGCGACCCGCGACGACGAGTTCGAACGTGCCGGCATCACCCTCTTCGAAGGTGGGGTGCGGAACCCAGGTGCCGTCCTGCGAGTACGCCACGCGCACCGCACCGATCGGACCGTCGAACGGAATGCCGCTGATCATCAGCGCGGCCGAAGCAGCGTTGATGGCGAGCACGTCGTGCGGGTTTTCCTGGTCGGCACCGATGACGGTGATGACGATCTGCGTCTCGTTGCGGTAGTCGTCCGGGAAGGCCGGGCGCAACGGTCGGTCGATGAGTCGGCAGGTGAGAATCGCCTGCTGGCTCGGGCGTCCCTCGCGACGGAAGAACGATCCGGGGATCTTTCCTGCCGCGTAGGCGCGCTCTTCGACGTCGACGGTGAGCGGGAAGAAATCGATCCCGTCACGCACGCTCTTTGCGGCATTCGCCGTGGCAAGCACGGTGGTCTTGCCCAGGTAAGCAACGACTGCTCCCTGCGATTGCAAAGCGAGTTTGCCCGTTTCGAAACGGATGGTCTTGTCGGTGCCGCTGACGGCTCCCGACACGGAAATGGCCTCAGCCATGTGTATGTCTCCTATGTGTGTGTTCGCATGCCGGCGGATCGCGGTCCCCCTCGGGACGGCGACGTTGTCCGCCGCGGCTTAACGACGAAGCTGAAGCTCGTCGAGGAGTTTGCGATACTTCTCGATGTCACGGTCACGGACGTAATCCAGCATTCGACGCCGGCGCCCAACCATCATCAGCAGACCACGACGACTGTGGTGGTCCTTTTGATGCGTCTTCAGGTGCTCCGTCAGGCTGTTGATCCGTTCCGTCAGAAGCGCAATCTGCACTTCGGGCGAACCGGTATCGGTCCCGTGTTGACCGTGTTTCGCAATGACGTCTTTTTTCCCGTTGCTTGTGGGAGTCGTCATGTTCGTTCGTTGCCTCTTTCTGCCTCGGCAGCGATTCAGGATCCGGTTGATCCATCTCGCCCGTTCCGGGTCGCTCCGGGACCATCCCGCAGCATCTCATTCGCGCCGAAGCCCGAATGGACGTCTCCACTCTACGGTGCGTTCGGGGCATCTCCACCCCGGCAGTGCGCCCGCGCTGCAGTGGTGCGACGTCGAATCTTGCGGATCGGACCACGGTTAGCGTTGTGCGCGTGTTCACGGGGATCGTCGAGGAGCTCGGTGTTGTCGTTGAACGCGACGGATCCCGCCTGCGCATCGGGGCACGAACCGTTCTCGAGGGCAGCGATCTGGGCGCATCCATAGCGGTGAACGGCTGTTGCCTCACCGTCGTTGCCCGCGGCGATTCGTGGTGGGATGCCGACGTCAGCGACGAGACGTATTCACGCACCAACCTCGGTTCGCTGCGCGCCGGTGATCGCGTCAACCTCGAACGCCCCGTCGCTCTCGGTGCGCGCCTCGGCGGCCACCTCGTGCTCGGTCACGTCGATGCCGTCGGCGAAGTCGTCAACCCCGCACCCGATCTCTGCGTGCGCATTCCGCGCGACCTCATGCATCTCGTCGTCGAAAAGGGTTCGATCACCCTCGACGGCGTCAGCCTCACCGCTTTCGGCCTGGGTGACGACACACTGCACGTCGCAGTCATCCCGCACACCGCCGACAACACGACGCTCGGCGCGATGACGCCGGGTACGAAGGTCAACGTCGAAATGGACGTGCTCGCAAAGCACATCGCCCGACTCGCCGAAGCCGGACGTTCGTCGTGAGCGACCTGGGCGGCCTTCGTTCGCGGATCGACGAGATCGATGCGCGAATCGTCGAGTTGCTCGCCGAGCGCATGAACGTGTGTCGCGACGTCGCGGCCCTCAAGGCGACGACCGGCGCAACGGTCATCCAACCCGAGCGCGTGCGCCAGGTGCTCACGACGCGTCGACAGTGGGCCATCGACGCCGGTGTCGACCCCGACTTCACCGAGCAGCTCTTCCGCATCCTGCTCTCCGAGACGCATCGCATCGAGGTGGCCCACGACCGCGGCACCGCGTCGCCGAGCAAGGTGGCCGATGTCCTGCACTCCGCCCTCGATGCCGTCGGCTGCCGCATCGACCACGTCGTCATCGCCGTCGGCGACCTTGCCGCCGCAACCCGCTTCCTGCGCTCGCTCGGCTTCGAGATCACCCCGACGGACGATGCCGCGATCGTCGTTGCCGACGGCGGTGGCGTCACCGTCGTCATCGTCGGCCCGGGTGACCCGGCCGTCGACGCACACCTCGCCGAACACGGCACGGGTGTGCAACACATCGCCATCGAGGTGCTCAACGCCGGATACGTGCAGGGCCTGCTCGCCGCAGCCGACGTACCGCTGCTCACCGATGTCATCGTCGACGACGACGGCCACGAACAGGTCTTTACCGTGCTCGACCCCGCCACGGGCGTGCAGTTGGGCTTCATCTCCCGCTCGGGGAACCGAGTACCGGTGAACGGCCGTAACGTCCGCGCGCTCTTCCGTGCGCTCGGATCCTCCGCGCCGCGCGACTGACCGCTACGGTGGAGGCCGTTCGGCACCAACGCCGCGTCGCACTCCTCTCACATTCGTGCGTCGCGGCGGTCGAACGCTGGCACAACACAACGCGACGTTTCACCCGCTGAAGCGGCGCGTCCATGTACGACCAACTCCGAAAGGGAGAACCGTGTCCCGCCAGCACCTGCTGTCAGCACCGCTCGACGAACTCATGCGCGATGCGCGCAAGATCCGCGACGCCCGATTCGGCACGCGCGTCACGTATTCACCGAAGGTGTTCATTCCGCTGACGATGCTGTGTCGTGACGCGTGCGGATACTGCACGTTCGCCCAGCCACCCGCGCGGCTCGAATCGCCGTATCTCAACGCCGAGCAGATACTCGAGATCGCCCGCAACGGCGCACGTCGCGGCTGCCACGAAGCTCTGTTCACGCTCGGCGAGCGCCCAGAGCTGCGCTACGAGGTGGCCGCCGAGTGGTTGCGATCGAACGGCTACGACTCCACCGTGCACTACCTGCACGACATGGCGGCGCTCGTCGTGCGCGAGACGGGCCTTCTTCCTCATGCGAATGCCGGTGCCCTGTACCGCGACGAGCTCGCAATGCTGCGCAAGGTCGCACCGTCGCAGGGGATGATGCTCGAGACGTTGCGCGACGATCTTGAGTGTCATCGCAACGCACCGGACAAGGAACCGCAGCGTCGCCTCGACACCCTCGAGTGGGCAGGCGAACTGCGAATCCCGTTCACGACGGGCATCCTCGTCGGCATCGGTGAGTCACGCGAAGATCGTGTCGTCGCACTCGAGGCGATCGCTGCGTCGCACGAGCGGCACGGACACGTGCAGGAAGTCATCGTGCAGAATTTCCTGCCGAAGCCCGGCACGATCATGCGCCGTCATGCCGCGTGCCCGCCCGACGACTACTTGTGGTCGATCGCCGTTGCACGGCTCATCCTGCCGAGCGACATCCATCTGCAGGCACCACCGAACTTGAGCGACGACTTCGGTGTGCTGCTCGATGCCGGCATCGACGACTGGGGCGGAGTCAGTCCCGTCACGGCCGATCATGTCAATCCGGAGCGACCCTGGCCGGCACTCGACTCGTTGCGCGACGTCACCGAAGCGCGCGGTCGTTCGCTCGCCCCGCGCCTCACCGTGTACCCCGAACACCTCGGCGACCTCGGACTCGATTCGTCACCAATGTGGATCGATGCATCGCTGCGCTTTGCGGTGCTCGACCGCGCCGATGCCGAGTTGCTCGGCCGCGACGATCCGGGTGCGGTGTGGCCGGAGAAGGTGTCCCCCGCCGACGTCGTGAAGGACGGCGCCGAGGTCGTGCTCGTGGGACACCGCTCGACGCAGTGGTACTCCGGGGCGAACAATCCCCCGCCGTCACTGTTGTCTGCGGAACTCGGCAGCGATGCGCAACCTACAGGCGCGATTGCCGAGGTGTTGCGCGGCATCGAGCTGGGTCACGAGCCCGGTGAACGTGAACTGCTCACCTTGTTCGCCGCCCGTGGTCCCGAAGTGCGCGCCGTCGCGGCGGCCGCCGACCGCGTGCGCCGCGAGATCGTCGGAGATGCAGTGACGTGGGTGCACAACCGCAACATCAACTACACGAACGTGTGCACCTTCAAGTGCAAGTTCTGCGGCTTCTCGAAGGGTCCGCTCAGTCTCAACCTGCGCGGTACGCCGTACCTGCTCACGCTGGACGACATCGCGAACCGTGCCCGCGAAGCATGGGATCTCGGTGCCACGGAGGTGACGTTGCAGGGCGGAATCCACCCCGATTTTGACGGCAACTACTACGTCGACGTCACGCGCGCGGTGAGGCAAGCCGCGCCGGGAATCCACATCCACGGCTTCACCGCCCTCGAGGTGACCGAGGGTGCACGCCGCCTCGACGAACCCCTCGCTTCCTATCTCACGCGACTTCGTGATGCCGGCTTGTCGTCCCTGCCCGGTACGGCCGCCGAGATCCTCGATGACGAGGTGCGCGCGGTGCTGTGTTCGGACAAGGTGAACACCGAGGAATGGCTCGAGGCACATCGCGTCGCACACTCGGTCGGCCTGCGCTCGAACGTCACGATGATGTTCGGTTCGATCGAATCGCCCCGCGCATGGGTGCGTCACCTCATCGTCACGCGCAACCTGCAAAAGGAGACGGGCGGCTTCACCGAGTTCGTCGGGCTGCCGTTCGTGCACATGGCCTCGCCCATTTACCTCCAGCGCAAGTCGCGCCGCGGCCCAACGTTCCGCGAGACGTTGCTCGTGCACGCCGTTGCACGACTCGCGTACCGCGGCCTCATCGACAACGTCCAGGCGTCGTGGGTGAAGATCGGCGTCGCCGGCACGCGCCAGCTACTGCAGGCCGGTTGCAACGACCTCGGTGGCACGCTCATGGACGAGAACATCTCGCGGGCCGCGGGGGCCAGCCACGGTCAGTCGATGGACGAGGCGCGCTTCGCCGATCTCGTCGCCCCGCTCGGGCGTGCGTTGCAGCGCCGCAGCACTCTCTACTCGCTCGTGTAACGCGGTGCGACCGTTCCGGTCGTGACCGACTAGTTGTTCGGTGACTCAGGCCGTCGCGTTGCGTGCCGCGACGAGGTCGCTTTGCAGTTGCGCCTTCAGTTCGTCGACGCCGGCAAAGGCCCGCTCGCCGCGCAATCGCTCGCGAAACGACACGCCGATGCGCTGCCCGTAGAGATCGCCGTTGAAGTCGAGCAGATGCGCCTCGAGCAGTGCGTGTTCGGCGTCGGCGTAGAACGTGGGGCGACGTCCGAGGTTGATGGCGCAGGCATGACGTGAGCCGTCGGCGAGCACGGCGAACCCGGCATACACACCCTCGGCCGGGGTGCACATGTTCGTCGGAACGGCAACGTTGGCCGTGGGTACGCCGATGGTGCGGCCGCGCTGGTCGCCCCGTACGACGACCCCGCGCAACTCGTGCTCGCGACCGAGCATGAGCGCTGCCGTACGAACGTCACCCCGCTTCAGTGCCGCACGGATCGCGGTCGAACTCGTCGGGGCGTTGCCGTCGGCGGCGTGCGTGACGAGCACCAGGGGCTCGACAACGAAGTCGTGCTGCACACCGAGTGAACGCAACAACGCGACGTTGCCCGCACGACGGTGACCGAAGTGGAAATCCTCACCGACGACAATGTCGCGAACGCAAAGCGCCTCGACGAAGACGCGCCGGGCGAAGTCCTCGGCTGATTCACGGGCATCCGACTCGCCGAACGGCACGACGATCGTGGCGTCGATGCCGGTCGTGGCGAGCAGTTCGAGCTTCTGCTCGGTGTCGGTGAGTAGCAAGGGGGCCGACTCGGGACGTACGACCGATGCGGGGTGCCGATCGAAGGTGACGACGATCGCAGCCGTGTCACTCACTCGGGCTCTGCGGATCACTTCGTTGATGACGGCCAGGTGACCCCGGTGCACTCCGTCGAACGCCCCAATTGTCACGACACTGCGTCGGTCGCCGATTGCGTCACATACCGACCCACGAGTCGGCGACGAGACGATGTGCACGTCGTGTCACGCTAACGGTGCGGGAAGTACGACCTCGGGTCGGCACACGTCACCGATGCGGTACACGGCGAGCACGCGATCGAGATCGTCGACGACGGCACACACGGCATCGGGTGTTGCCACCGCAATTTGTGAATCGACACCCAACCGTGCCGCTTCGAGCGGTCGGCCGGTGAGCACCCACCGCGCCACATCCTCGTTGACGACGACGCGGGGCAGGTGCGCAAGTCCGGCTGACACCGTGCGCAACTCGGCGGCATCGATCGAATCGTCGTCACACGTCGATTCACCGACGCGGAAGTCGCCGATTGCACGGCGACGCAGGTTGCCGAGATGCGCACATCCGCCGAGCGCCGTACCGAAGTCGTCGGCCAGCGTGCGCACGTACGTACCCGACGAACACGTCACCGTCACGTCGAACACCGGGTTGCCGTCGCGCACCTCGACGGGGCCCTCGACGTCGAACGAGTACACCTCGATCTCACGTGCCTCGCGCTCGACGGTGATCCCCTCACGGGCAAGCTCGTGCAGACGCTTGCCGTCGACTTTGATCGCCGACACCATCGGCGGCACCTGCATGATGCGGCCCGTGAGCGACGCGGCGACGCGGCGCGCATCGGCGAGCGTCACCCCGGACATGTCGGCAGTACGGGTGACGACGCCCGAGTCGTCGAGCGTGTCGGTGGCGACACCGGTGATGAACCGCGCCGTGTACGTCTTGGGCAGATCGGAGAAGAATCGCAATAGGCGCGTCGCGTTGCCGACGGCGACGATGAGCACACCGGTTGCGTCGGGGTCGAGGGTTCCCGAATGGCCGATGCGCCGCTCGTTGAACCGGCGGCGCAAACGACCGACGACGTCGTGACTTGTCATGCCCGCCGGCTTGTCGACGAGGCAGAACCCGTGCACCTGCGCCGGCCGTCGTGCCATGACGACCGGGCTATTCGTTCGTGCCGGTGCGGTGACGCTCGGCGTCGCGGCGCAGCAACTCGTCGATGCGCGCGGCGGCACGGATGGTTTCGTCGGGGGCGAACTGCAGCACGGGCGTGCGGCGCGACTGCACCTGACGGGCGATCTCGGACTGCAGCCGCTTGCGGTGCTCGCCGAGGGCTTCGACGATCTCGGCATCACCCTCCTCCCCGGTCATCGAGTCGAAGTACACGATGCCGCGGTTCATCTCGGAGTCGACGTCGACGCTCGTGATCGACACGAGCGACAAACGGTCGTCGTCGATCTTGGCGAGTTCGTCGGCGATGACCTCGCGGAGCGTCTCGCTCAGTCGCGCGGTGCGCTCGCTGCGACGACGTGTGTCGGGCCGAAATGACGGGGAGCGACGTCGTGCACGAGCCATGCATCCACGATACGCAAGTAACGTAAAGGCGCGATGAGCGCCACCGACAAGACCCCTGCGCTGCGCTACAACGCCCGTCTCGCCAACGAAATCGAGACGAAGTGGCAGCAGTTGTGGGAAGACCGTGGCACCTACGAGGCCCCGAACCCTGCCGGCCCGCTCGCCGATCCTGCCCGCATCGCCGGGCGCCGCAAGTTGTTCGTACTCGACATGTTCCCGTATCCGTCGGGGGCCGGACTCCACGTCGGCCACCCGCTCGGTTACATCGGTACCGACGTGTACGCCCGCTTCAAGCGGATGACGGGCCACAACGTGCTCCATGCACTCGGCTACGACTCGTTCGGTCTGCCCGCCGAGCAGCATGCGATCGCCACCGGCATCCATCCGCGGATCAACACCGAGGCGAACATCGCCACGATGCGCCGCCAGTTGCGTCGTCTCGGCCTCGGTCACGACGCACGGCGCAGCATCAGCACGACCGACGAGGACTACTACCGCTGGACGCAGTGGATCTTCCTGCAGATCTTCAACTCGTGGTACGACGAACGCGAGGAGCGTGCCCGTCCGATTTCCGAACTCGTCGCCCAGTACGCATCGGGGTCGCGCGATACGGGCTCGACACCGTGGAATGCGATGTCGTCGCGCGAGCGCAAGGAACTGCTCAACGCACACCGCCTTGTGTACCTCGCCGACGCACCGGTCAACTGGTGTCCCGGTCTCGGAACCATCCTCGCGAACGAGGAAGTCACGGCCGAGGGTCGCAGCGACATCGGCAACTACCCCGTCTTCAAGCGCAACATGCGCCAGTGGACGATGCGCATCACGAAGTACGCCGACCGCCTGCTCGCCGATCTCGACCGCCTCGACTGGCCCGAGTCGATCAAGCTCATGCAGCGCAACTGGATCGGGCGCAGCGATGGTGCCTTCGTGCGCTTCACCACACCCAAGGGCGACATCGAGGTGTTCACCACGCGCCCCGACACTCTCTTCGGCGCCACGTTCATCGTGCTCTCCCCCGAGCATCCGCTCGTTGCCGCGCTCACCACCCCCGAGCACCGCAACGCAGTCGACGACTACGTGCGCGAGGCGCGCGCCGCCACCGACGCGGCACGCCAGGCCGACGACCGCACAAAGACCGGCGTGCCGACGGGCGCAACGGCGACGAACCCCGTCACCGGCAAGCAGGTGCCGGTGTGGGTTGCCGATTACGTGCTCATGGGGTACGGCACGGGCGCGATCATGGCGGTGCCGTCGGGTGATCAACGCGACTTCGAATTCGCCCGCCGCTTCGACCTGCCGATCGTCGCCACCCAGCAGCCGCCGGCAGCGTGGTTCGCCGAGCGAAACGTTGCGCCGTCGCTCGAGTGCACGACGTGGCCCGAGGCGTTCGTCGGCGAGGGAACGTACGTCAATTCACGCAACGCTTCGCTCGTGCTCGACGGCCTCGACGAGATGGCCGCCGCAAAGGCACGCACGATTACCTGGCTGCATGAGCGCGGGTTCGGTCGCGGAACCGTCAATTTCAAGTTGCGCGACTGGCTGTTCTCGCGCCAGCGCTACTGGGGCGAGCCGTTCCCCATCGTGTACGACGACGATGACATGCCCGTCGCGCTGCCCGGCGACCAACTTCCCGTCACGCTTCCCGAGCTCTCCGACTTCAAGCCCCAGGCGCTCGACCCGCACGACGAAACGACCGATCCGATTCCGCCGCTTGCGCGCAAGCCCGAGTGGATGCGCGTCGAGTTGTCGCTCGACGATCCGATCACCGGCGAGAAGCTCCCCCGCGCCACGTACCGCCGCGAAGTGAACGTGATGCCGCAGTGGGCCGGCTCGTGCTGGTACGAACTGCGCTACCTCGATCCGACGAATGCGAGTGCGTTCGTCGACTCCGAGGTCGAGCGGTACTGGATGGGCCCGCCGACCGACGGTCACACGGGTGGCGTCGATCTGTACGTCGGCGGCGTCGAACACGCGGTGCTGCACCTTCTCTATGCACGCTTCTGGCACAAGGTGCTGTTCGATCTCGGCCACGTCTCGAGCGAGGAGCCGTTCCACCGCCTGTTCAATCAGGGATACATCCAGGCATACGCGTACCGCGACGCGCGCGGACAAACGGTGACGTCAAGCGAGGTCGTCGAGCGCGACGGTCGCTGGTTCCACGGCGACGAAGAGGTGTCCCGCGAGTACGGGAAGATGGGCAAGAGCCTGAAGAATGTCGTCACCCCCGACGAGATGTACGACGAGTACGGCGCCGACACCTTCCGCCTGTATGAAATGTCGATGGGCCCGCTCGATGCGAGCCGTCCGTGGAACACCCGCGACGTCGTCGGCATGCAGCGCTTCCTGCAGCGCCTGTGGCGCAACCTCGTCGACGAGGATTCGGGTGCTCTCCGCGTCACCGATGACGCCGCGCCGAACGAACTGCGCCGCGCACTGCACGTGTGCATCCACGGGGTGCGAGACGACATGGACGGGCTGCGCTTCAACACGGCGATCGCCAAACTCATCGAATTGAATAACGCCCTCACCCAGCACGTCACCGCCACCGGTGCGACACCGCGCGACATCGCCGAGCCGCTCGTGCAGATGCTCGCGCCGCTGTGCCCGCATCTCGCGTGCGAACTGTGGGATCGCCTCGGCCGCACTGACGACATCGTGCACTCGACGTTCCCGCAGGCCGATCCGGCACTGCTCGTCAGCGACACGATCGAAATCCCCGTGCAGGTGAACGGCAAGGTGCGCAGCCGCATCACCGTGGCATCAGACGTCACCGACGAGGCCCTGCGCGAGCTTGCCCTCGCCGATGACGCCACTCAGAAGGCGATCGCCGGCAAGACCGTGCGCAACGTCGTCATCGTGCCGAAACGGCTCGTCAACGTCGTCGTTTCCTGATTCCCGCACCACCGGCGGTACCTGCCGTCATGCCTGACGGCCCATCATTCGGGTCTTCGAGTGGAGCTGAGGGGAATTGAACCCCTGACCTCTTGCATGCCATGCAAGCGCTCTGCCAACTGAGCTACAGCCCCGAATACCGAGACTGCAATCTATCGCCCGGGGCTATGCCGAGGCGCGTCGCACCGGCAACGTCGTCGTGAACCGCGACGGTCCGACGACGCGCAGCGGGGGCAGGTCACCCACCGCCTCGAGCGCGCCGAAGCGGTCGAGCAGCAACCGGGCAACCGTCACCGTTTCCATCCGCGCTAGCGCATAACCGATGCAGAAGTGTGCGCCGGCACCGAAGGCAACGTGGCCTGCCCCGTCGTCGTATGCGGCGGTGCGGTGCTCAAGTCCGTGGTGCAGGTCGGTGCGGTGGATGTCAAACACGTCGGGGCGTTCGAACACCGTCTCGTCGTGATTCGCCGAGCCGACTGCCAGTCGCAGTTCGGCGCCCTGTGGAATGTGCACACCGTGCCAGTCGACGTCGACGAGCACTTCACGGCCGAGGTACACGAGCGACGGCGAATGGCGCATCGTTTCGTCGAAGGCGCGGTCGAGCATGGTGCCGTCGTTGCGCACGGCATCGAGCTGCTTCGGGTTCGCGAGCAGGTTCGTCCACATGTTGCCGATCGCCTTGTCGGTCGTTTCACCACCGGCAGTGAGGAGCAACGAGATGAACGACGGCAACTCCTCGACCTCGGCGGCGATGAGCCGCGACATGATGTCGTCCCGCGGGTTCGCCCTGCGGTCGGCGACGATCGGGTCGATGTGTTTGTGCAGTGCGGCATGCGCTTCACGTCCGCGTTGGCGCATGACGGGGTCGTTCCACAGACCCTGCATCATCGTTTCGTACCACTCGTGGAAGCGCTCGTCGTCGGAGGGCGGAAGGCCGAGCAGTCGCACGATCACCTTGCCCGGCAACAGCGACGACACGTCCTTCACGAGATCGAAGCCCTTCGGATCGACCCCGGCGAGAAGGTCGTCGATCACGCCTTCGACGAGTTCCTTGTAGCGATCGAGACGGGTCGGCACGAATAACGGCGCAACGACCTTGCGCTGGTCGACGTGGTGCTGGCCCTCCCAGATGAGCAAGTTGGGCCCGAATACGGCACCGAGCGTCTTGCGATACAGGCGTGCGGTGAAACGCTCCGAGTCGGAGAACGCTTCGATGACATCCGGGTGCCGCGACACGACGTACACGCGGTCCTTGGTGTCGTGGAAGATCGGCGCCTCGTGGCGCAGCTGCGTCCAAATCGGAAACGGATCCAGCGAGAACGCCCGGTCGTGCAACTGCTCGGGCGTCACCACACCGCGACGATACATCTCTCACCCGCGCCAACTCGGATCGCTTTGCTACGGTGTCGGTCGTTCGACACGGCAAAGGGGACAACGTGGGGAACGTGCAGAGCAGTGTGTCGGCCGACTTCGTCGTTCGACCGTCATCGACCGAGCCGTCACCGGTGGCGGCAACGACCGTCGGCGACATGTTGCGCCGTGCGGCGCGCACGTGGTCGCATGACGGACTCATCACCCCGAAAGTGCGCTGGTCGTTCGCCGATTTCGACAACCGCGTCGACGAGTTCGCCCGCGCGTACGTTGCCCACGGCGTGCGACCTCGGGACAAAGTGGGTGTGCTCCTCGCCCAGGACGGCGACTACTACGCGGCGATGATCGGTGCGATGCGCATCGGCGCCATCGCCGTGCCGATCAACGCCAGGTTCAAGGGCAAGGAACTCGGACACGTCATTCGCACCTCCGACATGCGGGCGCTGCTCGTCACCGGCGGAGTGCGCGGCAGCACCGACTTCGTCGCGCTCATCCACGAAGTGCTCCCCGAGATGGACTCGGCGAAAGGAACGGAGTTGTCGCTGAAAGCGGCACCCGAACTTCGCCGAGTCGTCGTGTTCGAAGCACCCGCCGGCACGGGTGAAACGGCGGGCGACGCCTTCTTGGCCGCAGGTACGAAGGTCGACATCACGCAGATTCATGCCGCTGCCGAGCGCGTCTCGGTGCGCGACATCGCGATCATCATGTACACGTCGGGCACGACGTCGAGCCCCAAGGGCGCAATGCTCAGCCACGAGGCGCTCACCCGTTCGGGCACCGTCGTCGGCGGCAACCGCCAGCGCCTCACGACCGACGATCGCGTCTGGAATCCCCTGCCGATGTTCCACGTCGGCGGAATGAACTTCCTCCTGTGCTGCCTCGCCTACGGCGCAACACACGTGCACGTCGGCGACTTCACCCCCGCCGGCGCACTCGCCCAGATCGACGCCGAGGACATCACCGTGTCGCTCGGCAGCTTCGACATGATGTGGATGGAAGTACTGCGCCGTCCCGAATGCGACCCGACGAAGTGGAAGCGCATGCGCATGGTGATGATCGCCGTCGGCGCTCCCGCACGCATGTTGGAGATGCAGAACAAGGTGCCACAGGCCAAGCTCGTGTCGGCGTTCGGGGCCACCGAGTGCTGCGGTTTTTTCAGTTACGGCGAAACGAACGACTCCGTCGAAGTGCGCACGCAATGGACCGGGCGTCCGCTCGAGGGGCTCGAGATGAAGATCGCCGACCCCGAAACGGGCACACCACTCCCCCCGCACACCGTCGGCGAAATCCAGTACCGCGGATACTCGTTGTTCTCCGGGTATTACAAGGAACCCGAGCTCACCGCCGTGGCCATCGATGCCGACGGCTGGTTCCACTCGGGCGACCTCGGCATGATCGACGAGAACGGCCAGGTGAAGTTCGTGTCGCGCCTGAAGGACATGTTGAAGGTGGGTGGCGAAAACGTCGCCGCTGCCGAGATCGAGGACTTCCTCCAGCAGCGCCCCGACGTGCTCACCGCCCAGGTCGTGTCGGCACCCGATGCGCGCTACATGGAGGTGCCGTGTGCGTACCTCGTCATGAAGCCCGGCAGCACCGCCACCGAGACCGACATCATCGAGTCGTGCAAGGGCAAGATTTCGACGTTCAAGATTCCGCGCTACGTGCGCTTCGTCACCGAGTACCCGATGTCGGGCACGAAGGTGAAGAAGTACGAACTGCGCAAGATGATCGCCGCCGAACTCGAGGCTGCGGGCATCACCGAAGCACCGAAGATCTCGCTCACCTGATCACGCAGCCGCCGGCTGCACGGGTTACGACTGCGGCGTGCGTTGCGACACGTATTCGACGAGCGACGTTCGCTACGTGCGGGGATGCCCCGCCGGGCGCCATTCGATGATGGGTCGATCGCGGTATAGCCGCTCGATCTCGTAATAGCGGCGCGTCTCTTCGGCGAACACGTGCACGACGACGTCGCCGTAGTCGACGAGGATCCACTGCGCCTCGGCCATGCCTTCGGAGCGCACCGGCGAGCGACCGGTTGCGTTGCGCACGCTCTCGGTGACGGCATCGGCGATGGTGCGCACGAGACGCGAGTTGCTCGCGCTCGCGACGACGAACAGCGACGTGATCGGCAATACGTCGCCGACGTCGATGACGACGATGTCGTGCCCTTGCTTGTCGTCGGCGGCGCGTGCGGCCGTCACTGCGAGTGCTTGCGTGTCGGGATCGACGACGTTCATGCGTCAGCCACCGACGTTTCCGCGCACGAGGTCGGCGAACGAGCCACCGAGGGTGACGACGGCATCGATACCTTCCACGCGCACCGCACCTTCGACGCGCGCAGTGTCACCGAAAGAGTTGCGCATCAACTCGGGTAACGCATCGGCGCCGTCCACCCACAATGCAACGGTCGTCACCACGGGTGGCAATCCTTGCACTTCGCGCACCAGAGCGACACCGATACCCAACGCCGTGAGTCGCGCCACCGCCTCGCGGCTGATGAGCGGGTCGTTCAGCGAGCTGTCGATCATCACCGTCATCGACACGTCGGCAGCGACGAGTGACGACGGTGCGACCGAGGCGAAGATCATCAGCGTCTCGGCGGCATCGAGCGAATACATATCGACACGGCGCGGGTTGCGACCGTCGTCGATGACCGGTGCGGCCGCGAGTTGCCACACCTGCATGCTCCCCGCGAACATGCGCGCGGCGAAATTCGTCATCGACGTGAGCCCGGTCGGTGTCGCGTCGACCTCGGGTGCGAGATCGAGTCCGATACCGAGCCGCTCCACGATCCCCTCCCACACTTCCTTGTGTCGCGAGAAACGGTCGGCCTCGGATTCCTGCGCGCGCCGCGCGAGCAAGACGTCGACGGCGCGATCGACGGGCAACGGCCGCTCACCGGTCGTCGCGAGCACCGCGTCGGTCCCGTCGACACCGGTGACCACGACGTCACGATCGAGCAGCACGGTGATCGCACCGAGCGGAGCGAGTAGACCGATGAACTGCGCGCGGTCGTACGCGGCGGCGGTGACGAACGAAACATCGAGCACCGCCTGCGTCTCGGCAACGAGTCCGTCGAGACCGTCGTCGGCGAACACTTCGGCGAGACGCTTGGTCGCGTCATCACCGGACACTTCGGTCGCGGTGCCGACGGGAACGAGCACCACCGTTCCGCCGACGCCGCTCGGATCGAGCGCGAGCACCGCGAGAGCGCTCAACTGCCCTCCCGGACCCACTCCGGCGAGCAGCGCTGCGGGGGTGCTCGGAATCAGTTGCGCCGAGATACCGATGGACGTTCCCGACTGCGAATTGAGCAGACGCTGCCACGCCGTGGCTCCACCGATCGGAAGGACGAGGGCGGCGACGATTCCCGCAATGATCGCGATGCGTAGTCGACGCTGTGCGCGCCGCGGAAGAGCCGTCATCGCACGGCCGCGTCGGGGTGCGGTCGAACGTACAAGCCGTGTACCACGATGAAATCCCGCACGGCCGGTGCAACGAGCGCGTCGATCGGATGCCCGCCGGCGACCCGGGTGCGGATATCACTGCTGCTCACGTCGGGCATCGGTACGTCGACCCAGCGCACTCCCGGGCGTTCGTTGCGCGGAGCTCCCGGGCGGGGCACGGCCACGATGGCACACAGCGAGTCGAGCACGTCCGCGCGGTGCCACGAGGCGAGCCGAGCCACGACGTCGGCGCCGATGATGAGGAACAGTTCATCCCCGGGCCGCTCGCGGCGCAACTGCTCGAGGGTGTCGACCGTGTACGTGACCCCGCCCCGGTCGAGTTCGAGGCGCGAGGCGTCGAGCCCATGTTCATCAGCGACCGCGGCCGCCACCATGGCGTAGCGATGCTCCGCCGGCGTCACGACCTGGTCGGCGGCCTTCTGCCACGGGACGTTGGCCACAACGAGGAGGACCCGGTCCAGCCCCAGCGCCCGGCGCACCCCCTGCGCAACAGCGACATGCCCGAGATGGGGTGGGTCGAAGGTTCCCCCGAGGACCCCCACCCGTTCGGCCACGCCCGAAGTCTACGAATCACCCTTGACCTCCCCGAGAAAGTCCCCTATATTTTTGGGTTCCCCCGAATCCCCACCGCTCGACCCCCAACCCCCCTCGCCGGAAACGGCGAAAAGTTGACCGAGCGGTGTCCCCACGCATCAAAGGAACCCCCATGTCCGACTCCATCGGTCTGTATCTCAACGACATCGGCAAGGTGCCGCTGCTCACCGCCGAAGATGAGCGCCAGCTGTCGAAGGCAATCGAGGCCGGTCGTCTTGCGCGTATGAAGTGGGAGAAGGGCGAGCGTGGTACGCAACTGAAGCGTGACATTCGCGAAGCGGCTCGCGCAAAGGACCGCTTCATCCGCGCCAACCTGCGCCTCGTCGTGTCGATCGCGCGCCGCTATCCGCTGCCCCAGGGCATGGACTTGCTCGATCTCATCCAGGAAGGCAACCTCGGTCTCGAGCACGCCGTCGACAAGTTCGACTGGCGCCGCGGCTTCAAGTTCTCGACGTACGCCACGTTCTGGATCCGTCAGGCGATCGGTCGCGCACTCGACCAGAAGGCCAGCCTCATCCGCATCCCCGGTGACCGCTCGGCGAATCTGCGTGCCGCACTGCGCCAGGGCTCGGGCGATGCCGAAGGTCTCTCGGCCGAGAATGCCGAACTGCACCGTCTCACCACGCCGGTCTCGCTCGACAAGCCGATCGGCGACGACGGCGATGCGACGCTCGGCGACCTCGTTCCGAACCACGACATCAGCCCCGAAGAAGCGGTGATGTCGCGCGTCGAAGACGACATGCTCAACGGTCTGCTGAACACCCTCGACGAGCGCGCCCGCTACGCGGTCGAAGCCCGTTTCGGATTGTTCGGTGGCGAGCGCAAGAGCTTCCGCGAGGTCGGTGAGGAACTCGGTGTCACCGCCGAGGCCGCCCGTCGTCTCGTCAGCCGCGCCGTCGATTCGCTGCGCTTGGACGCACCCGACTACCTGTCGGTCTGAACCCGGGTTCCACCCGCCGCACTGCACTTCACGAACGACCGCTGGCAGCAATGCCGGCGGTCGTTGTGCTTTGCGGCGTCGGTAGCCTGATTTTCGCCTTCACGGCACACCATGGCGAAAAACTGGTCGAAATCCTCGTGGCGCTCGCTGCCGGCGGTCCAACAGCCGGTATGGCCCGACCCCGCCGAGCTCGACCGCGCCCTGAAGCAGATCGAGTCGTATCCGCCGCTCGTGTTCGCCGGCGAGGCACGCACCTTGCTCAACTCGCTCGGCCAAGTCGCGCAGGGCAACGCATTCCTTCTCCAGGCCGGTGACTGCGCCGAGAGCTTCGAGGAGTTCACCGCGGTGAACATCCGCGAGAAGTTGCGCGTCATCCTGCAGATGGCCGTCATGCTCACCTATTCGATGGGCGTTCCCGTCGTGAAGGTCGGACGCATCGCCGGACAGTTCGCCAAGCCCCGATCGGCCGACACCGAAAAGGTTGGCTCGACGGAGATTCCGTCGTTCCGCGGTCACATGGTGAACGACCCGGCACCGCTGCCCGGCGCTCGCGTGCCCGACCCGCAGCGATTGGTACAGGCGTACCACCAGGCGGCGAGCACGTTGAACCTGTTGCGCGCCTTCACGAAGGGCGGCTTTGCCGATCTCAACCGCGTGCACGCATGGAACCTCGAGTTCGTCTCAACGAGCCCCGAGGGCCAGCGTTACGAAACCGTCGCCGCCGAGATCGAGCGCGCACTTGCGTTCATGCGCGCCTGCGGTGTCGACACCGAGAGCAACTCTGCACTGCACGAAGTCGACGTGTTCACGTCGCACGAAGCGCTCATTCTCGGTTACGAGGAAGCTCTCACCCGCCAGGACTCGCTCACCGGCACCTGGTACGACTGCTCGGCGCACATGTTGTGGATCGGCGAGCGCACGCGTCAGCTCGACGGCGCACACGTCGAATTCCTCCGCGGCGTCGGCAACCCGATCGGCTGCAAGGTCGGCGCGAGCGCGTCGGCCGAGTGGGTGCTGCAGTTGTGCGAGGCACTCAACCCGAACCGCATCCCGGGTCGCCTCACACTCATCACCCGCATGGGCGCCGACAAGATCGAAGAGGGCCTGCGACCGCTGTTGCGCGCCGTGCGCGATGCCGGACATCCGGTCGTGTGGGCGTGCGATCCGATGCACGGCAACACCTTCACCGCCGAGAACGGCCGAAAGACGCGTCACTTCGACGACATCATCCGCGAGATCACCGGTTTCGTGCTCGCCCACCGTGCCGAGGGCACGTGGCCGGGCGGCATCCACATCGAGCTCACCGGCGACAACGTCACCGAGTGTCTCGGTGGCGCCGAGCAACTCTCCGAGGACGACCTCGACACGCGCTACGAAACGGTGTGCGATCCGCGCCTCAACGCGCGCCAGTCGCTCGACCTCGCCTTCCGCGTCGCCGAATTGATCCGCACCGGCGTCTGACCGGCGTGACCGCCACGCCCGGCGCGCTCGCGCACATCCACGCCTGGCCCGTCGACAACGCAGCCGCGTGCATCATCGACCGCAGCGGGGCGGTGCACGTCTCGGGTGATCTCGATCACCGCTTCCGTCTCGCCTCGGTGACGAAGGTGTTCACCGCGTGGACGGCGCTCATCGCCTGCGAGGAGGGTTCGACGTCGCTCGAGGCCCCGGTCGGACAGCCCGGGTGCACCTTGCGTCACCTGCTCAGCCATGCCGGCGGATACGGCTTCGATGCACCGATGCCGATCGTCAGCGCCGGTCGTCGCCGCACGTACTCGAACACCGGATACGAACTCGTCGCCGCACACGTCGCCGAGTCGACCGGCATTGCGTTCTGGGAATACCTCGCCGAGGCGGTGCTCGAGCCGCTCGGCATCGACGACGTCGACCAGGACGGCTCCGCCGCGCGCGACATGCACCTGTGCATCGGCGACGTCGCACGCTTCGTCGCCGAGTTGCGCCGCCCGACGCTCATCTCGCGAGCCACGTACAACGATGCGATCAGCGTGCAGTACCCGACGCTCGAAGGGGTCGTTCCGGGGCTCGGTCGCTTCGATCCGTGTCCGTGGGGACTCGGCCCCGAAATCCGCGGTACAAAACATCCGCACTGGACCGCCGACCGCAATTCGGGTTCCACTTTCGGTCACTTCGGCGGCAGCGGCACGTTCGTGTGGGTCGACCCGGTTGCCGACGTCGCCGTCGCGGCACTCACCGATCACGACTTCGGTGAATGGGCGCTCGAAGCATGGCCCGCATTCGGTGACGCCGTGCTCGACGAGCTCGGCCGCCAATAACCTCGCAACGTGGAGTTGCAACGCGTCGATCTCGACGGAATCGACCTCTCCGACATCGAGTTCTGGTCGGCACCGCACGAGTTCCGCGAGTCGGTGTTCGCCACGATGCGCCGCGAATCGCCGATTCGCTTCTTTGCCGAACGCCCCGTGGAGAACATCCCCGCGGGGCCGGGCTACTGGGCACTCACCCGCCACGCCGACATCTGGCACGTGAGCCGCAACCCCGAGTTGTTCTGCAGTGGGCAGGGCACGAACATCACCACGTTCACGCCCGAGCTGAATGAGTTCTTCGGCTCGATGATCAACATGGACGACCCGAAGCACTTCCGCATCCGCTCGATCGTGTCGAAGGGTTTCACCCCGCGCGAAGTGTCACGCATCGAGGACTACGTGCGCGACACCGCTCGCACGCTCGTCGACCGCGTGCTCGACGAGCACGGCAACGGTGACGAATTCGATTTCGTCGAGAAGATCGCCGCACCACTGCCCCTGCAGATCATCTGCGACATGATGGGCATTCCCAGCGCCGACGCACCGCGCATCCTGCGCTGGACGAACGAAATCCTCGGCGCCACCGACCCCGATTTCGGCTCGACGCTCGGCGACCTGTTGCGCAGCGGTCTCGAGTTGTACCAGTACGCCCAGGCGCACGGCGAGGAGCGACTTGCGCGCCCCACCGACGACCTCACGAGCATCATGATGCACGGCGAGTTCGACGGCCAGCGGATGACGAGCCAGGAATTCGGCAGCTTCTTCATCCTGCTCGTCGTCGCCGGCAACGAGACCACCCGCAACGCGATCAGCCACGGCATGCACGCGCTCACGCACAACCCCGAACAGCGCCGCACGTGGTTCGACAACTTCGACTCCCACACCCGCACCGCAGTCGAAGAGATCGTGCGCTGGGCCACCCCGGTCATTCACTTCCGCCGCACTGCCACACGCGACACGCAACTCGGCGGCATTCCCCTTCCGGCGGGCAGCAAGGTCGTGATGTTCTACAACTCAGGCAATCGCGATGACGCGGCGTACCCCGACCCGTACCGCTTCGACGTCACCCGTCCGCTGCAGCCGAACCAAATCGGCTTCGGCGCCGGTGGTCCGCACTTTTGTCTGGGGGCGAACCTCGCGCGGCGCGAGATTGCCGTTGCATTCGACGAGATTCGTCGCCGCCTGCCCGGACTACGGGTGACCGGCGAACCGTCCTACTTGCGCAGCAACTTCATCAATGGCATCAAGACGATGCCGTGCCGGTTGCTGGGCAAGCAGGACGACTGACATCCGCTGAGCGGAATCGGTTGGTTACGAGCAGCCGCTCGTGCTGCCGCAGTCGCCACAGACGTGGCACGCGCCGGCACGACGCATGTTCGACGAACCGCACGCCGAGCACAGCTCGCCGGTGTCGGCTTTCTTCAGCTCGTCGTGACGCGGTGCGGCCGCGGCCATGCTCGCGGCGAGTTCACCCGCCGACGGAATGGTCTTTGGATCAGCGATGACGTCGACACCTTGTGCCGTGTCGACGACCGACTCCTCGACGCCGGGCAGGGTGGGCTGCATGCGCTCTTCACGCGTGTAGATGCCCAACTCGGCGCGCTCGGCCGGCGTCATGTATTCGACGGCCATGCGGCGGAACAGGTAGTCGATGATCGACGACGCCATGCGGATGTCGGGATCGTCGGTCATGCCGGCCGGCTCGAAGCGCGTGTTGATGAACGCTTCGACGAAGGCGTGTAGCGGCACGCCGTACTGCAGACCGTACGACACGCTCTTGGCGAACGAGTCCATGATGCCGGCGAGGGTGGAACCCTGCTTCGACACGGTGAGGAAGATCTCGCCGGGGCGACCGTCGTCGTACTCGCCGATGTTCGCAAAGCCCTTGCAATCGGCGACGCGGAACTCGAACGTACGACCGCGACGCGAACGCGGCAACTTCTGACGCACCGGCTGGTTGACGATGCGCTCGATGACCCGCTCGGCGGTGGCCGTGGCGGCGTTGCCCGAAGCATCGGCCTTGTCGTCGTCCTTCTTCATCGTCGACAGCGGCTGACCCACCTTGCAGTTGTCGCGATAGATGGCAACGGCTTTCAAGCCGAGCTCCCACGACAGCATGTGAATGTGCTCGATGTCCTCGACGGATGCCGTTTCGGGCATGTTCACCGTCTTCGAGATGGCACCCGACAGGAACGGCTGCACCGCACCCATCATGCGCACGTGGCCCTCGTAATGGATGACGTTGTCACCCATCGAGCAGGCGAACGCCGGCAGGTGCTCGGGACGCAGGTCGGGTGAACCGACGATGGTCTTGTTCTTGTCGATGTAGGCGACGATGCGATCGGCAACCGGCTTCTCGTAACCGAGCTTCTGCAGCGCGCGCGGCACGGTCTGGTTGACGATGGTCATGTTGCCACCGCCGACGAGCTTCTTGAACTTCACGAGACCGAGGTCGGGCTCGATGCCGGTGGTGTCGCAGTCCATCATGAGGCCGATGGTGCCGGTCGGGGCGAGCACGCTCGCCTGGCTGTTGCGCACGCCGTATTCCTCACCGTCGCGCACTGCCGACGACCAGGCGTTGGTCGCGGCCTCGACGAGGTCGCGCTGCACCACCTCGACGTTGTCGATCTCGCGATCGGCGTCACGGTGCATGCGCAGAACGTTGAGCATGTAGCGCTCGTTGGCGGCGAAGCCGGCGAACGGTCCCATGCGGCTGGCGATCCGCGCGCTCGTGGCGTACGCATGACCCGTCATCATCGACGTGAGCACGGCGGCCCAGGCGCGTCCACCTTCGGAGTCGTACGGCATACCGAGCGCCATGAGGAGCGCGCCGATGTTCGCGTAACCGATGCCGAGCTGCCGGAACAGGCGGCTGTTCTCGGCGATCTTCTCGGTCGGGTAGTCGGCGTTGCCGACGAGGATTTCCTGCGCGGTGAAGATGACTTCGATCGTGTGGCGGTAGGCCTCGGTGTCGAAGGAATCGTCGTCGTGGAGGTACTTCAGAAGGTTGATCGAGGCGAGGTTGCACGCCGAGTTGTCGAGGTGCATGTATTCGCTGCACGGGTTCGAACCGTTGATGCGGCCGGCGGCGTGCGCCGTGTGCCACTTGTTGATGGTGGTGTCGAACTGCAGACCCGGGTCGGCGCACTCCCACGAGGCGGTGGCGATTTGGCGCCACAGGTCGCGGGCCTTCATCGTGCGAACGGTTCGCCCGTCCTTCACCGCCTTGAGGTCCCAGTTGCGGTCCTCCTTGACGGCCTGCATGAACTCGTCGGTAACGCGCACCGAATTGTTCGCATTCTGGTACTGCACCGAGAACGAGTCGGCACCGTCGAGGTCCATGTCGAAGCCGGCGGCCGACAGTGCGCGGGCCTTCTTTTCCTCGCGGGACTTGCACCAGATGAACTCTTCGACGTCGGGGTGGTCGACGTTGAGAATGACCATCTTCGCCGCACGGCGGGTCTTGCCGCCCGACTTGATCGTTCCGGCCGATGCATCGGCGCCGCGCATGAAGCTGACCGGGCCCGACGCTGTGCCGCCACCCTTCAGTTGTTCTGCACTGCTGCGAATGGCCGACAAGTTGATACCCGAACCCGAGCCGCCCTTGAAGATGACTCCCTCTTCGCGATACCAGTTGAGGATTGCATCCATCGTGTCTTCGACGGCGAGGATGAAGCACGCGCTCGCCTGCTGCGGCACGCCCTTCACGCCGATGTTGAACCACACCGGGCTGTTGAACGCTGCACGCTGGGTGACGAGGATGAACTTGAGTTCGTTGCGGAAGGCCTCGGCCTCCTCATCGTCGACGAAGTAACCGCCCTGAATGCCCCAATCGGTGATGGTATTGGCGACTCGATCGATGACCTGACGCAACGATGTTTCGCGTTCCTCGGTGCCGAGCGTTCCACGGAAGTATTTCTGCGCGACGATGTTCGTTGCGTTCAGCGACCACGAGTCGGGAAACTCGACGCCGAGCTGTTCGAAGGCAACCGAGCCGTCTTTCCAGTTGCTGATGCGTGCATCGCGCTTCTCCCACGACACCATGTCGTACGGGTGAACGTCAGATGACGTGAAGTGGCGACGGATGCCGATCGAGAGTCGCTCAGGTGCGATGGACATGTGATTGCCTTTCCAATTTGTAAACCGTGGGAGACATTGTTTAGTTGACGAGAAGTGACCACCGGTGGGATACCCCGCGACAGGAACGGATCCCCCAGCGGTTCAACACTGAACCACTACAGGTGGTATGGATCCGACCCCCATTGCGGATCCGCCCACAACCGGTAGATGTATCTTACAGGACTGTCATTCCCCTTCATCGCCGATTTGGAAGAAAGTTACGTGGCCGCAACAGTCGCCCGGATCGTCGATTCGGTGGCGCCACTGTAGACACCGATCGCTGTGGATTGGAAGTGGACAAGTTGTGTTTTTGCTGTGACTTCAGCAAACGCAGTGAGGAACGTTCATCCGGTACGCACGTCACCACCGCCCGTGCGGCGATGCTCACTGCTTGCGCTTGGTCTTTGCCGCCGAACGCTTCTCGAGAAGTGTGAGCTCGCGCTTGAAATCGTCGGCGTCGTCGAAGTTCTTGTACACGCTTGCAAAGCGCAGGTAAGCGACTTCGTCGACGCGACGGAGTCGTTTGAGAACTTCGGTGCCAACTTGCGCACTGCGGACATCGGTGCCCAGGCTGCGTAACGACTCTTCGACCCCGCGGGCGATGGTCTCGAGTTGTTCGGCCGTGACCGGACGCCCAGTCGTCGCCGATGCCAAGCCCCGAATGAGCTTGTCGCGGTCGAAAGCTTCGCGTTCGCCGCTGCGCTTGACGACGAGCAACGGGCGTTCTTCGATGCGCTCGTAGGTGGTGAAGCGGACCTCGCATTCGAGACACTCGCGGCGGCGGCGCGTGACGTTGCCGTCGTCGGATGACCGGGAATCAACGACCCGCGAATCATGGACACCGCACGCCGGGCACTTCACGCGCTCGCATCATAGGTGGAGCGTCATGCGACCCCGCAGGCGATCGCCGCATGAGCCGATCAGGAAACGATCAGGGAACGCGAACTGCCTGACCGGCCGTGATCGAGGTGCCGTTGAGAACGACGAGTTGATCGACGACCTCGGTGATCGATGCGTTCGGTGCGATGCGCGCGGCGATCGACCACAACGTGTCGCCAGGCTCGGCGATGACGTAGAGGGGTTCGGCCGGGCGACCCGCGGTGACGGAGTCGGCTGCGGCCCGGGCCCCGAACAACCCGCCCATGGCGACGGCGGCGACCACGGCGACTCCGACGAGCGTCATGACGGCCACTGACGGACGACGGCGGGACGAGCCGTGCGACCGGTAGTCGGTGGCACGAATGACCCGCAGGCCGGACCGCGACGAAACGGTGCGGCCGTGGCGTTGACCAGTCGAGCGCGCCGCGGGGCGGCCCGCACGGGGGGCAAAGGGACGGGACGTGGGCAGGGCGGTGACGATGGCACTCATGACATCCTCCTTACGGACGGGGTGTTGTGCAGAAGATCTCGGTCCGGCGCGGCGGAGACACCCCGAACCGAGATCTTCAGACTTGGATGGCCCCCGACATACGGGCGCATCTCGCGCCCGGACACCGGGTGGTGGGCGAACAGGTGTTCGTTCACGGGGATCACCTTAGCGAACGGGTGTTCGGTTGCCAACCTTTCGGCGAACATATGTTTGATCTCGGGGGCGAACAGGCGTACGCTGGCCCCATGGCTGCAGACCCCACATCACCGACCCAGCGCCCGACCGACCGGCAGCGCGAAATCCTCGCCTTCATCGACAAGGCGATGCGTGAACGGGGCTATCCGCCCTCTGTGCGCGAAATCGGCGAGGCCGTCGGCCTGTCGTCGTCGGCCACGGTGCACAGCCATCTCGCGGCGTTGCAGAAGCTCGGCTACCTGCGCCGCGACCCCACCAAGCCCCGCGCCATCGAAGTGCGCTTCGATTCGTCGTCGGGAGTCGCCATGGAGCGCCGTCCCACGAAGCACGTGCCGCTCGTCGGTGACGTTGCCGCAGGCATGAACGTGCTGGCCCAGGAGAACGTCGAGGAGCTCGTTCCTCTGCCGATGGACTTCACCGGCGATGGCGAGTTGTTCATGTTGCGCGTGCGGGGCGACTCGATGATCGATGCCGGCATCCTCGACGGTGACTTCGTCGTGTGCCGCCAGCAGAGCAAGGCGAACAACGGCGACATCGTCGTGGCCGGAATTCCCGGCGACGAAGCAACGGTGAAGACGTTCCGCCGCGACGGCAACACCATCGTGCTCGTGCCGTCGAACGAGGCGCTCGAACCGCTGCGCTACGACCCCAAAGACGTCACCATCTTCGGCAAGGTGGTCACAGTGATGCGACGTCTGTAAGGACGGCGCATCACCATCAATAGAGCGCGCAGGCTGTGAAGCCAAGCATGACCATGAATGCAGCGCGACGTCTGTAAGGACGGCGCATCACCATCAATAGAGCGCGCAGGCTGTGAAGCCAAGCATGACCATGAATGCAGCCGTAGTGGAACATCGAGTCGTTCCTGCGACTCGGCACTGAGCCGACCGATCTTGTCGCCGATACGGCTGACGGCCACCGCGCGAATCTGCTCGGCCTGAGCCTTCGAGCAGCTTTACCTGCGCCTCATCGGAGCGATCTCGCTCGCGGTGTCGACCGAGTCCCAGTCGGCGCCTTCCTCACTCGACTCCCATTCGATTAACGCGTCGGCGTACATCGCCCCCAAGTCGGCGATCGGCGCCGCCTCGTTAGCCAAGTCGTCAGCCACGTCGTCAGCCGAGGCGGCGGGCGAGCAGTTCGATCGCGTCGTCGGGCTGCACCACGGCGACACGGACGTTGTTCGCCCCGCCTGCGCCGTAGAAATCCCCGGGGCTGACGAGTGCACCGCCTTCGCGGGCGAGCCGATCGGCGAACTGCCAGCCGTCGCGCGCATCGAACCACAAGTAGAAGCCACCCTGCGGCAGATCGATGGCGACACCCGACCAGCGCGACAACACGTCGGCCGTGCGCTCGAGGCGCCGCAGATACACGTCACGCTGCACCCGCACGTGGTCGTCGTCGTTCAATGCGACGACTCCGGCGGCCTGTGCCGGGCCGGGCACCATCATGCCGACGTGCTTGCGCACTTCCTTCAAGTAGTTGACGATGTCGGCATCGCCGGCATAGAAAGCCACGCGAACACCGGCGAGATTCGAACGCTTCGACAACGAATGCAGCACAACGACACCGTCAAGGCCGTGCTGAATGATGCTGTCCCCCGGTCGACTCCACGTGAACTCCACGTAGCACTCGTCGCTGAACACCGGCACCCCGTGCTGCCGACCCCAGGCTGCAGCGGCACCGAGATCATCGAGTGCTCCGGTGGGATTGCTCGGTGAATTCACCCACAACATGAGCGCATTGGCCGCGTCGCGCGGATCGATCGCCGCGAGATCGATGCCACCCGATGCATTCATCGGCACGGCGACGGGTCGGCATCCGGCGAGGATCGCCCCCATTTCGTACGTCGGATAGGCAACGGCCGGGTACAACACGACGTTGCGATCGGGGCGGCGCAGATGCAAATAGTGCGGCGTCGTTGCGACGAACTCCTTCGAACCGACGCAGGCCGCGATCGACGCAAGCGGAACGTCGACCGCAAAACGTCGCTGCATCCACGCCCGTGCCGCGGCACGCAACGGTTCGCTGCCGATGCTCGGTGGATAGCCGCGCTCGGCGTTCGATGCCGACAGCGCGGCGACGACGGCGGGTAGCGGCGGATCGCACGGGGTTCCGATCGACAGGTCGATGACTCCCCTTTCGTGCTTCTGTGCAACGGCCGCCAAGGCGTCGAGTCGGTCGTATGGATACGGCGGCGGAACGAACGGCGTGGCGGTCATGATGCGACCACGAAGTCTGCCAGCCGCCCCGTTGCCGAATCGCTGAGCCGGGCACGCACGCGAATGCCCGCGGCTTCCTCGCTCGACGACACGATCTCGCCTTCGCGGTGCAACATCGCAAGCAGATCGCCGCGGTCGTAGGGAATGAACACCTCGACGACCTTCGCCAAACTGCGGATGCGGTCACCGATGGTGCGCAGGAGCATGTCGATTCCCGTGCCGCTCGCCGCCGAGATCGCCACCGAACCCGGGTGGCTCGCGGCAAGCCCTGCGGCGACGTCAGGTGCGGTGTCGGCCTTGTTGAACACGATGAGCTCGGGCACCGAATCGGCCTTGATCTCGGCGAGCACCTCGTGCACCGCGGTGATGTTCCCTTCGGGGTCGGCCGCACCGGCATCGACGAGATGGATGAGCAGGTCGCTGCGCGCCGCCACCTCGAGCGTGCTGCGGAACGACTCGACGAGCGAGTGCGGCAGACGGCGGATGAAGCCGACGGTGTCGGTGAGGAGCACCGTTTCACCACCGGGAAGTGCGAGGCGACGCGTCGTCGGATCGAGCGTGGCAAACAGGCGATTCTCGACGAGCACACCGGCCGCGGTGAGACGGTTGAGCAGCGTCGACTTGCCGGCGTTCGTGTAACCGACGATCGTGACGTGGGCGAGACCGCTGCGAGCACGCCCCTTGCGCTGCACGTCACGGGTGCGTTGCAGTTCGCGCAACTCGCGCTCGAGCTTGGCGATGCGATCGTTGATGCGGCGGCGGTCGGTCTCGAGCTTCGTTTCGCCCGGACCCCGCGTGCCGATACCCGCACCCTGCTGGGTGAGCGCCGCTGCGGCACCGCGCCGGATGCGCGGCAGTCGGTAGTTGAGCAACGCCAACTCGACCTGCGCCTTGCCCTCGAGGGTGTGGCTGTTCTGGGCGAAGATGTCGAGAATGACGGCGGTGCGATCGAGCGCTGTACGACCGAGGAGTTTCTCGAGGTTGAACTGCTGCCCCGGCGACAACTCGTTGTCGAACACCACCGTGTCGGCATCGACGGCGAGTGACAATTCGCGCAGCTCCTGTGCCTTTCCCTTGCCGATGTAGTACGCGGGATCCGGAGCGCGGCGACGCTGCGTGACGCGAGCGACGACGTCGGCGCCGGCGGTGTCGACGAGGCGTTCGAGTTCGTCGAGGCTCTCGTTGACTACTTCCTCGGTGTCGTCGTCGAGGATGACACCGACGAGGATGATCTTTTCCCGGATCGTGCGCTCGATGAGCGTGCGACCGAGGGCCTCCTGATACGGAGTGTTCACCCAACGACCTCGAAGCGCCCGACCCAGCGCGATGCGCCGCCGAGCATGCACTCGCCGTTGCGGGGCGAATTCAACGTCACTCGCGCATCGCCACCCGGCATGTGCACCGTGACCCCGACAACGTCGTTGCTGCCCCCGGCAACGAGACCCCAGCGCACCGCGGCCCATGCCGATGCGCATGCACCGGTACCGCATGCCTGCGTCATTCCCGCGCCGCGTTCGTGAACGCGCATCGTGATGGCATCGGGCTCGGGGCCGGGCTCGATGATCTCGAGGTTCACGTCGGGCACCTGCGCGCCGAGCGACTCGAGGTTGACGGCGTGCACGTCCTCGACGCCAACGACGGCGTGCGGGTTGCCGACCGACACGTGCGCGACGGGCCGATCGGGATGCACACCGAGTTTCGCCCACGACGTGGGCGGGGGAATCGTCGTCAGTGCGCCCATCTCGACGTTCGCATCGGCGGTGTCGGGCAATGCTGCGGCGCGTACGGTCACCGCGCGCGGACCCGCGGCGGTGTGCAGCAGGTATTCACCCGCCGTGGCACCGTGCGCCGCAACGTCGCTGCGGTGCAGCGCATGGGCGAAGCAGCGTGCACCGTTGCCGCTCATCTCGGCGTGCGAGCCGTCGCTGTTCACGAGCCGCATCCGCGCCGAACGCGCATCGAGGCGTCGCAAGAGCAGGAGACCGTCGGCGCCGACGGCTCCCCCACGGGCGCACCAGGCGCGCGCGCACGCCGCCCAGTCGAGGTCGTCGTCGCCGAGTCCCGCCGCGTCGAGATCGAGCACGAGAAAGTCGTTGCCGAGCGCGTCGAACTTGTCGACGACGAACGTGCGGGCCACCGGGTCAGTCTCGCCGATCGGCGTGCTGCAGCGCAGCCCGGAGTGCGGGTGTCACCTCGGCGACTGGGTCGGCGTCGACCGTCACCCACTGCAC
>Ga0169931_10002101_pt1 | contig 32747 bp, 22 predicted proteins | sample Kivu_15m_20L_FD_129675 | JGI IMG/M metagenome (GOLD analysis project Ga0169931, IMG submission 129675) | Freshwater microbial communities from Lake Kivu, Western Province, Rwanda to study Microbial Dark Matter (Phase II) - Kivu_15m_20L... | ecosystem: Environmental > Aquatic > Freshwater > Lake...
CGTGATCGAAGGACGAGTCGTCCTCGAGCGAACTGTGCGATGAGAACGTCCAGTCACCGGCGATCGTGGCGATCGCGCTCGAGCTGCCGTTGTCGAACTCGAAGTCATCGCTCTCGGTAGCGAGCAACTTGCGGGCACGACGACGTGCTGCGGCGCGGCGACCGAGGATGATCAGAAGGGCCATGAACAGAAGAATTCCACCGGAGATTGCACCATAGCGGATCAGATCGGCGTGGCGATCCGGAGCAACACCCGTCACGTTGATCGAAGCCATCGAGTTCCAGGCCTGCTCAAACTTGACGCCACCAGCGACGAACGAGTCGGCCAGATCCGTGTAGGTCAGGAGAAACTGCTTTTCGCTGCCCGATACCAGCACATGTGCCTGCATCATGCGGAATTCGCCAAGCATCAAGCTTGAGTAAATCAACAGGCCATCATTGGTGCCGCGATAGTTGAAGAACTTGTGCTCGACAACCTGAAAGTCCTTCACGGATGCGTCGGCTGAGAACGTGCGCGTCAGCTCGTCACGAAGCTCCATGGCGCGAGCCTCGTCGATCGGCGTCGCCTTGTGCGTCGTCGCGACCGTGATGTTGCGCTTGAAGATCGGCTTCGAATAGTCCGGCTTGGCCTCTACCGGGAGAACTTCACTCATGACCACGGAGAGCAGGCCCGTGCGCGTCGAAACTTCCCAGCCTTGCGGCGGAGCGATCTGAATTCCGAGGCTCTCGAGAACAACCGGGCTGCCATCGCTGACGAAGGTGCGGCGCTCGTCGGTTGTTGCCGAAGCCGTGGTCGGCTCGGTCGCTGCAACGGTAGCCGCTTCTCTCGTCGCAGGCGGCGGCGAAGCCGGATTACTCTCGGCAATGGTCGACGTCAGAAAGACTGCAGCAGAAATCGTCGCCATCCACGCGATGCTTCGGAGCTGGCCCGGGTATTGGAGACGTGGAAACTTGATCGTTGAGATGGAATCGAGGAATGCGTTCGAGGTGGACATGGACGAAAACTCCGCAACAGCAACAACAGATGAAGGAGCACAACAACAACGACCCAAACGGGTCCAACTAAAACACAATATATAAACATTTTAATGTAATTGCAAGCTATTTTATGACTTTAATATAATTTTATAAAGAGTCCCGAAGCTGGACTGGTCCCGACGGCAAAGACTTGTTAGGTTGCGCCACATTGCAGCTTTCCCGCACCCTGATCCGGATGCGTGGGACGCGCGCGCGATGAAAGGTCTCAAATGGCTGAAAACAACAAGGTTTTGTACCGGGTCAAGTTTCGTGAGTACGACCCCCGGGAACTCCGTGGGACGGCGCATACCGGCGGTTCTGGGGCTGATTCGGGGGCATCTGGCGTCGTCGAGGTCATCTGTCAGACGGTTCGACCAAGTGAGCTGTTCGGCCTCGTCGCCCTCGAGGGTCTCGTGTTTCGCGACAGCACCCGCTTCGTCATCCTCCCGGACGAGGACGCCGCGCGCAAACGCTTCGGCAAATCCGAGCGCCTGCACGTCCCCTATCACAATCTGCTTCTCGTCGAGGAATTTGCCGACGAAGTCGACGTACGCAAGCTCCCCTTCATCCGGGAAGTGGAACGACCGCCAAACGTCGAATCGCCCGGCAGCGTCGTCGACATCAGGGACGGTCACTGACCGATGGGTGCGGACAAGGGCACGATGGCCAGCGGAACCCAAATCCTCATCGACGGAAAAGCAGTCGCGCCGAGGACGCTCTACTGTATCGGGCGAAACTTTGCAGAACACGCGAAAGAGTTGGGCAACGCCGTGCCAGCAGAGCCGGTTCTCTTCCTCAAGTCGGGCGCGAGCATTCGTGGACTGCGACCGGAGTCGCTGGGCTTCGCAGACGAAAGTTTTCATCACGAGATTGAACTCGTCCTTCGGGTTGGGAAAAATCTCCGCGCTGGCGCGTCCGTGCCGGAAGACCTGATCACTCACGTAGCCCTTGGCCTCGATCTCACGCGACGCAAGGCACAAACCGAACTCAAGGCGAAAGGTCTCCCGTGGACGGTGGCCAAGAGTTTTGCCGGAGCTGCTGTCCTTGGGCCGTTTTTGCGAGTGTCCGAGTTTGGCGCGGTTGGCAGGGCAACGGACGAAACAACATGGTCCAGTTTTGCTTTCCGACTGACGGTGAACGGAGATGTCCGCCAGCAGGGCAAGGCGACGGATATGATCTTTTCGGTGCCGCGCCTTATTTCGTGGCTCGCAACATTCAATCACTTCGAAGAAAACGACCTCATCTTTACCGGCACCCCGCCGGGAGTCGCAGCCATGCGCACCGGCGACCGCTTTGAGATGAGTTTCGTCGCGCCGCGCGCGTTCGAGTGGCCCGGTACCCTGTAAAAACTGACCTCATGTCCTGGGGATGACCGCTGCGGGCGAGCAACCTCTGAACCGGCCTTTGCGCCAGTATTCCCGGCCATTGCCGCACGGCATTGGCCGTTGGCGCGCAGCAATCGAGGCGATGCCGGCGACCCCACGCGATGGGCGACACCTGCCGTTCAGATCAGAAATGAACGGGCAGAGGCAATCTACTGTTTTGCTGCACAAATTGACGGATTCGATGGCCTGCGCGTTGGCGAGATCGCGCCGCGGTCATCCCCAGGACATGAGGTCAGTTTGTGGCTCGTGCTCTACATCTACCCGAAAGATGACACTCCCGGATGCACGATCCAGGGAAAGTCGTTCACGACAACGAAAGCCGATTTCACAGCGCTCGACGCGGTTGTCGTTGGTCTGAGCGAAGACGACGTAGGATCACACAAGGTGTTCTGCGACAAGTTCGCCTTCAAAATCGACCTGCTCGCGGACCCCAGGCACACCCTGCTGAGCGCTCTTGGCATCGGGCAGTCCGAGTACAAAGGCGTCAAATACTGGGATCGCACGACCTTCGTCGTTGCTCCGGATAGTGTTGTTCGCAAGGTCTATGAGAAGGTCCAACCGCAAGGCCATGAGGCTGCCCTGCTGGCGGATTTGAAGCAGCTGAAGGCGAAGCACTGAATTGGCATGGCGGGGCGCAGGCGTCAGCGAAAGTGACCGATTCGGAATGCACCAACGCGCGACAAAAGTGTACCGGCATGAGTTTGCAACCCCCCCCCGAAAACATTCTCTGGAAAATGGCATGAGTGTTGCTCAGGCGGATCCGTCTGCGCCCACTCATCATCATTTGGAGAACCATTATGACGCGCCGCCTGTCAGGACTCGCGACCGCTTTGATTGCCGTACTCATCGCTGCCAGTTGCCGATGAACTGCAGTCGGTCGCGCGGATGTGTGACTGACACGAAAAGGCTTCGCCCATGAGACGTATGCGCGGGGCGCGTGCGTTTCATGGGCGCTTTTCGATTTCAATACTCAACTGCGGCGATTAACGGGAGGCCAGTGCGGCGGCACCGAAGATTGCCTTGATGTCGTCATCGTTGAAGGCAAGACCAGCTCCGATAAACCAGTTCGGTTTCTTGATGCGCTCACCAGTCTCAAGATCCTTGCGCGTGATGTCATCAACACCAATCATTGCGTAGACGTGGTTGAAGAACAGAATGCTCGCGTAGGACTTCAGGTGTGCGACGTGCCGGTATTCGTTTTCCTTCGACTTGAAGTTGAACGCCTCCATCGTGAAGCGCAGGCGATCGCCCCACAGGTAGAAGTCAGACGCGAAACCGCCCGATGATTCAAACAAACCAAAGCGCAGCGCGACAAAGTACCAGCGTTTCGCGAACTGGAGATTGATCTTCAGCGCGTCCGTCTCGCGAATCGTCTCACGCGTGCGTCTCGTCGGCGGATCCTCATCGGTGCCAGCCGTATCCTGCAGCGTCTCGGTCGTGCGATCGACTTCCGATGTTTCGGTGTCGGTCACGCCCACGATGTAATAGCGATCTGGTCGTGTGCGGAAGACGAGGTTGAAGTAGTTCTGCGTCGTCTCGTCGTTGCGAACCTCGCCATGATAGTCGACCCCGATTTGCAGTTTGCGCACCGGCGAGAGGACTTCCCGGATGTCCTTCACCGCACCCTCGATCTCCACGAGTGCCGTGTCGTCGTTGATCAGGCGGCCGAGCGTACCCTCGCCCTTCTCAACTTTCTGCGAAATCAAATTGATGTTCTTCGTTGCTCCCTTGACGTCCAACATCGATTCATCGAACGACGCGAGGATGCGCTCAATCTTCTCGCGGTTTTCGTCGTCGAGAACATCCTTGAGGTTCTCACTGAAGCTGCGGATGTCGCGAAGTGAGTCACGAACGTTGCTGACGATGTCCTGCATGTCGGCTTCACGCTCGCCGATCGACTTGCGAATCGTCCCGCTGGTGACGCGCAGGTCTTCCGAAAGCAGCTCGATATTCTTGACGATGTTGCTGACGGAGCTCTGGCCTTCATCCGTCCCGATGACGCCCGCAAGCGAGTTGGTGATGCGCTTGACGTCCTTTGCGATTCCGCCCATCAGTCCGACGAGAGCCTGAATGTCGACAGCTTCCTCTGACCTCGGCAGGAATCCCTTGTCCTTGATGTACTCACCCGTGTCTGGCGCGCGAACGATCTCGAGAAACACGTCACCGAGAAGGCCGCGGGTGCGCACCTCGATCTTCGACCCAACTGGAATCAGCACGCTCGCACTGATATCCATCCAGATTTTCGTCCGGCTCGCTTCGAGGGCAACCGACTTGACCTTGCCGACGGTGACGCCATTTGTCTTGACGTGGGTTTTGGTGATGATCCCGGCCGCATCGATCAGTTCTGTGTAGTATTCCTTGCGATCTTCGCGATCGAAACTGTCTGGACTCAGAACAAAAAACATGTAACCCAACGTCGACACCGCAACGAGGGTGAACAATCCAACTTTGAATTCTGTTCCGAGTGACTTCAGCATGAACGTTCGGTCTCTTCCTCAGTGCAAACAATCTGCGGCAACATCAACTCTGGAATACGATGCACACTCACTGACTTACATCTCTGGATCGGCACTTTCCCCGGCGAATTGAGCCCGGGCCTTCATGGCGAGATTCAGAGAAACTCCATGGGCCCCTCAACCTTGCCGGAAAAGAACTGTCGTACGACGGGATCTTTGGTCGTTCGAAAAGTTTCTGGAGTTCCTTCAAGGATGACGCGGCCTTTGTAAAGCATCACGATGTTTTCGGCTGTCGCCAGTGCAGCTTTCAGGTCGTGGGAAATCACGACTGAAGTGATTCCTGTCACCTCACGATTTACCTGCACAATCAGCTCGTCGATCATCTCCGACACCAGCGGGTCCATTCCTGTGGTCGGCTCGTCGTAAAGAATGATTTTCGGGCGAGCGACCAGCGCGCGGGCCAGACCGACTCGTTTCTTTTCACCGGTTGAGAGCTGGGTCGGATATTTGTGCTGGAGATTGGGCAATCCAACCTGAGTCAGAACTTCTTCGACTCTCTCCAGCATAGCAGGAAGCGCCATTCGCGTATGCTCCCGGAGCGGGAAGATCACGTTCTCGCCGACCGTCAAACTGTCAAAAAGCGCCGCATGCTGGAACAACATCCCAAACTTGCGGCGATACAGTCGCAATTGCTCATGATCGAAACCGGTGATGTCCTCGTTGTCGACCTGGATGCGACCGCGATCGGGTTTGAGGAGTCCCATGATGTGCTTGATCGTGACCGATTTACCTTCGCCGGACTTGCCGAGAATGAACGTGATCCGGCCGGCGGGAATGTTCACCGTCAAGTCATCGAGGACATTGTGCTTGCCGAAGGATTTTGTCACACCGCTGAATGTAATCACGTCCGGCTACCACATGATCTGAAGATAAGTGATGACGACATCAAACAGGAGAACCGTAAGCAGTGTCACAACGACTGAATTGGTCGTCGCCGCACCAACACCCTTGGCGCCACCGGACGCCTTGAGTCCATAGCGACAGGCAATCGTGGCGATGATTCCGGCGAACACGAACGCCTTTTCCAGCCCGCTCCAGATGTCTTCTGGAGTCACGAGCCATTTTATCTTCTCCACGAATACACCGACGTCGACGTCGAAAAGTCCCACGCCCGTCACGAATGCACCAATGATGCCAACGAAGATGAAGACGGCGCAAAGCAGAGGGATGATCAGAAGTGCGGCGATGAAGCGCGGGACCACGAGATAGTGGATGGGATCGACTGCCATCGCCTCCATCGCATCGAGCTGCTCACTCACCTTCATCGTGGAAATTTCTGCGGTCATTGCTGATCCAGCCCTGCCGCTCAGGAGAAAGGCTGTCATCAGCGGCGCCAGCTCTCTGGTCAGCGCTTTTCCCGTTGCCGCACCCATGAGGCCTTCGGCCTTGAAGATCTGAAAAATCCCGCCGATCTGCAGGCCGAAAACCGCTCCGGTGAAGAATCCCGTGAGCAGGATGATGTTGAGCGACTGATTGCCGATGAACTCGAGCTGCTGAAAGATCTGCGGAAACCTGACTGGAGGTTTTGCCGCCTGCACCAGCACATCGCGAAAGAACAAGCAGAAGGAACCGATGTCGCGCGCAAAGATTACGACCTGACGACCGATCCACGTCACAAAGCCGATCAGGCTTTCACGCGCAGCATTGCGAACAATCTGAATGGTGGATGCAGTCAGGGGGTCGGTCTCCAGACACGGTGCGAATGACAGCGCTCACCCGTAGTGACTCCAGTAAGCGCTCATCCACAATTGTATCGGGGACATACGTCAACGTCACCCTGTGGGGAAAAGGTTACGACTGCGGCTTAACCTTCACGCGCGGGCGCCGGTTCGCTTGACCCAGTGTGTCTTTGGCATTTGTCCAAGAGCTCAGGGCGACCATCGGTGGGAGACTCGAGGACTCGGCTACAGAACGCGAACCGAGACCCGGTCAAAGACCAGGACCAGTGGGGCCGACATACATATTCCCAAACTGTGATTTCTCCAGCCGACCGGTTTCCAGGTCGACCTCGAACACATCTCCAGAGCCCTTTGTGGATCTGGCTCTCAGGATCCTTCCTGACCTTGAGACGGAAAAAGGACCATTGCTCCAACCACTTTGAATCAACTGAATCTCGATGCTGCTGCCAACCAAGCCAAACCCAAGGTCCGCATGCGAGATCGCGCACTGTTTCTTGGTGAAGCAGTTCGCGGAATACAAGTGGTCGCCGGAGGTCAGATCGGCGGCGACGACTTTCGCATAGATCTCTCTGAGCTGTGCCTGCGCAATTCTGTCATGTGTGTACTGCTGATACTTCGACATCAGCATACGTCCGCCCACACTCAACGCGCCAACGATTGCGACGACGATCATCAACTCGATAAGGGAAAATCCCGCTAGCCCCCGGGCCAGGCCGGAGTGGGCAAGATTGCGGAGTCCCCTGCCATGCATCTGTTTGCTCCCGAACACTGGCTGCAACTCAAAATTCCGGTGGAAACGCCTACCCGCTTGAGCCCGCTGATCGATAGTATTTAACTATTGATATTTATTGATACTTATTGCACTTCACCGAATGGAATTATCGCCGCCGTCCGGCAGCGCGAAGAGACTCGGCAAACGCAAGCACCGAGTCCCTGGTATGAAGATCAACGGTCAACTCGTCGACCCGGACGAGACGAACGGCACGTCGAGTCTGCGACCCTGCGGTGGTCTGGGATTTCTCCAGCTTTCCCGCGAGACCATCGATAACCTTTGACTCGCCATGCGCGCGCGCTGCGAGAATGCCATCGAGCGTTCCCGGCGTGCTGGTGGTTCCTCGTCCAGCTTCGATTTCAGAACTCACCGCGGCCGGAAGACAGCGGTTGAGCACGACCGCATCAAGTCCGTATCCCATCGTCTGCAGCTGGCCGGCGAGAAAGATCGCAGAACGTTCCGCCGCTCGCGTGGGCACCGTGACCATGACGAAACCCGTTTGCGCGCTGCGCAGGATTTCAACGACACGCTCACCGGACTTGTGAAACCCCTCGATGACCTCCTGCATGAGCACGAGGAACTCACCAAAATTGCGAAGCGCATCGACGCCGGTGATGCTCGCCATTCCACCCATCAACTTTTCACCGAGCGAGAGGACCTTGCCAAAACCGAAGCGCCCGGCCATGAGAAACGGTTTCACGAGCCAGCTCAGAACCTTGTTGTCCATGAATCCGGAGAGAAGATTGGGGCGAGCGAGAAAATCAAGAGCGTGTGTGTCCGGCGGAGTATCGAGAACGACGAGATCCCAACTCGGATCATCGGCGAGCTCGTGCAACCTGGCGAGCGCCATGTACTCGAGTGGCCCCGCGAGATTCGTTGACGCCGCACGATAGAGTGGATCTGCGAGAATGCGGGCTTCGACCGACTTCGATGGCGCATGCTTGCGCACCATCGCATCAAACACAGCCTTCTGATCGAGCATCGCGGCGTGGACCGAACCCTGGATTGTCCCCCCGCCGGGAAGGTCCTTGAGATTGATCGGCGCGAGATCGTTGCCGAGCTGCATGCCAAGTGCGGCTGCCAGGCGTTTCGCCGGATCAATGCTGAGGAGTGCAACGCGCTTGCCGGCCATCGCTCCGAGAATCGCAGCCCCGATCGATGTCGTCGTCTTGCCGACGCCGCCAGCGCCGATGAAAACCAGAATACGGTGCGAACGAACCAAATCCATGAGACCAGATTGCGTTGAGGAACTTCCTGAATCCGGTGCCCCTGCGGACGACTTTGTATCGGGAGATCTGCTCACGATTGCGCCTCCATGCCAAGACTCAGGCGCTCGGCAGAAGCATCGAACGGACGCATGGGAAGAAGCGATGTATGCAGATCATGCGCGAGAGGATCGTCGATAAAGCCCAGTTCGGGAACCGCAACCGCCGGCAGTGCGGCCACTTCGGAACTCATCTGTCCCATGCGCTCGCCGAGCGTTGCCAGTGCCGAGTGACAGCGTGCAACTGCCGCGTCCACATACGATTCCTTCGCAGATGAACTTGCAGCGCGCGCTTTGCCGGACCGGGAGTTCTTTCCTGAAATATTTTGAACAGACAGACAGCGATTCACCACCAGTGCGCTGAGCGGCGGCGGCGCTTCGGCAGCAAGCCGGGGCAAGAAATCCAGCGTCTCGCTCACCACCAGGGGTTCGGCCGTCGCGACCACGACGATGCCACACTTGGACTTCTCGCCAAGAAAATCGCGCACTCGTCTCGTGTCCTTCACCATCGGACCCGCAAGCCCAGACGTGAGGATTGCGTCTGGCGTCGTCATCAGACTGAGAAAATGTCCTGACGCAAAACTGTCCACGATGACGAGGTCCGGACGCCCCGCGGCGAGCTCACATGTGTAATACAGACGCCCGAGAAGCATCACTTCAGCGAGACCAGGAATGGTATTGAAAAAACTTTTCACGACCCGATGCGAAAACACATTCTCGAATAGAACCTTCTGTCCGAGATACTTTGTAACGTATTCGCGAAAATTGCCCGATGCGTTGAGATTTATGCAGGCGATGCCGCCACCAAGCGCGGTCTCCACATGACCCACTGGAGCGCGACCGAACAGCGGCGCAATCTGATCGCGTGCGCTGCTTTCAACGAGGAGCACCTTGCGCCCAGCTGCGGCCGCACGCTGGGCCAGAGCCGCGGCAACCAGCGTCTTGCCGACGCCACCCTTGCCGGTGACAAGGAGAAGTCGCTTTGCAAACAGTGAATTGATGTCAAACACGACGTTAAGACGGTGTCCTGCCGGGGCGAGACGGCGACGCGTCCCGCGCCTCAGTGTCTGGGATCAGGAAATCAAACGTGATCGTTCTTCTTTGTCGAGCTGCCCGAAGATCCGGAGCCTTCTTCGAGCTTCTTCGTCTCGTCGTCCTTGACACCCTTCTTGAAGTTCTTGATCGACTCGCCGATCGCGCCACCAAGTTGCGGCAGCTTCTTTGCGCCAAAGAGGATCACCACGATCCCAAGCAGAACCAGCATCTCGACCCATCCAAAACCTGGCATATGTCACCCTTCTCCCAAGAGTTGTTGCAAGTCCGAATCAATCTACCTTGTCGAGTCGCGCAAGCGTCTCCGCACCCGTCGCCGGCTCGACCACTGCAGCAACGTAATAGCGCGGCAAACTCTCTGCCTGCACGACGCTCTCGATCATGCGGTGAAGCTGGCTGCGCGTTGCAGAACCGACTCCACTCAATCCCCGGCGCTGCAGGGTTTCCGCAGCAATTCCGTCAAGTTTGCTCGTATCGTAGCTCAAGAGCCAGGTGTGGTCACCATGCAAGTCGGCGAGCACTTCCCAATAGCGGAGATCGCGTCCGGAACCAAGGTGCAGGACGACATCGTTGTACGGTGTGATGACGTTTTCGCGCCCAACGACGATGGGTCGCGATGGCCCGAAATGCCCGCTGGATGCCGTCTTTCGGCTGCGATCGAACACCGTGAAGGCCAGCGACACGGAATCCATCGGTGCGTTCCGACCCGTGACCGAAAGCATGCCGGCAAAGGCGTCGCGGATCTCGCCAACATCGACATCGTTGCGGCCGGAGCCAACGGCCATGGAACGCATCACGTGCACGTGATGCCACAGCAGGGCGCCAAGTTTCTCGCGCGCCGCATCTGGTCCGGACAGGAGGCAATACACGACAACGTAGTGTTCCGGACCAAATGCAAGACCGAGATACCAGCCCGTTTCACGCTTGGTGCGCATCGAACCGTGGCTCCAGAAGTTGATCCACGGCACGGGTTCAATCGAGATCGATGCTGGACGATAGGCGAAGCCCGACGGCTCGCGCGCGCCAGTGACCCGTTTGCGCTGCATGAGCAGACCCAACTGCGAGCCAATGAGATCCAGTTCCTGGCGGCCTTGCGTCGTGTCACGGTTGTGCAGGTCAAGCGCGTCCTCGATGAAGAGGACGCCGACGTTACCGTCTGCCGAACGCAATGGCACGAGAGCGCTGATCTGCAGCGTCTGCGCCATCCCGTGGACCGAAGCGTTCATGCTACCGGCCTTGGCAGCTCCGGCCTGCGTGAATGCCAGCGCGGACGCGGGTGCTGCAGACCGCGGCGGTTGGCCAGGCTGAATGGAGGCTGGCGTGGCGGACGGGCCATCCATCACCATCGTTGCGTCCATCGGTGTGCCGCCACTGGCATTGGAGCCAGTGTCCCGCCCTGGCGACGGGGCCATGACACTCGTCTGCTCGTCATCGATCGTCGAGTGCATCATGTCGGCTACTTCCGCACGCTGCTCCGCTCCACGCATATCCACGCTTGGACTCGCCCCCTGCGCATACTGACGCCGAATCCATGGTGCATCCGCAAGAGGAAGGAACAACGTCGAACGGATGTTCACGTAGGGCGCAATGTAGTCCTGCACCTCGGCGTGGCCCGGGACGCCTTCCTTCGGGAACAAAAGTTTCGGCGCATCATCGCCCGGTGCCATCGCAAAGCAGATCATGCGCGCTGACTGATAGTGCTCACGCAGGAGCGCAAAGGAATCCTTCAGATCCTGCGTCAGGGTGGAGCCCGAGTCGATGACCTCGGACACGTGGTTCAGATGATCGAGGGCAAGTCGCGAAAACTGATGACCGATCAGGGTCGGCTGCTGACTGACGGCGCCGGCATCGGCCTGTACTTCACGGAAGTCGATCTTGCGCTGCTCCATCAGCTTCTGGGCATACTCAACAAGTGCCTTGAGCTGCAGCTTGCGGGCGAGAAGCCACGCTCTCCGGAGATAGTCCTGGCGATGCCCCGAGCCGCGATCAAGAAGATGAATTCCAAACCAAAGATAGCCGAAACACTGCGCGAGATTGTTGCCGGCAACCTTTGCGGTGCGAAGCGCCGCGTCGAACTCGAGACGAACGCCCTCGCCGCCCAGTTGATCCGTCAGGCGCGCCTTGAGCAGGGTCGGAATCGTTCGCGACTGCCCACGAATGCGGACAACACGGGCGCGAACGCGAATCATCAGCGCCCGCATCTCAGCTTCGCGCATCAAGTGTCGGCCATACTCCTGCTCGAATACCTGCGGGAACGTCAGGGCGAAGATGCCGACGAAGTCCTCTTCAAATGGAAAGAGGAACTCACGGCGACCACCTGAGATGTAGGTCTCCATGGTTTGCGTATAGGCCGTACGCGACTTGTCGATCTCACCGCGGGCAAACGCGACAAGTGTGTTGATCACCGACACGAACACATCATCCGAGCGTGCCGCGACCTGTTGCCGGCGCTTGAGGAAGCGTTCACCCTGACGCACGATCACATCCCGGGATCCCTGCAGGAGATATCCATACAGCATCATCGCCATGGTTCTCGGCGAGAGCCAGTTGCGGGTTGGAACCGTCTCCGGCATACGGTGGCAGTACTCGTAGAGTGCCGGGAAATTGCAACGCTGCAGCTCGCGGAAGATGCGGAAGAGCAGACCTAGACCATAGGCAAGGCGATCTTCCTCGGGAACAATTGAGTTCATCGCCTCCTTGAGGTTGTCGCTGATCTCATCATGCCGCGCCTTCAAATAGTCCAGAGTGAGCACTCTCAGGAGCGCCACGTATCCGTACGTCGAGCGCAAGCTGAGGCTGCGCGCCACGTCCATACAGAGATCGAGAAACCTATACGCGACTCGTGTGAATCCGAACAGACCGAGAATCGCCGCGCGCTCGGCCACGACTCGGATCGACTGCGGCGGCGAACCAAAACCACGTTCGGCCTCACGCAAGGCCTCCTCGTGATAGAGGAGTGCCATCCGTGGATTCTCGTGCAGCAGAAGAGTTGCACCGGAGCTGTAAAGACGAATGGCAGCCGCCCGACGCTCGAGTGCCTCCATGTCGGCACCCTTCGACTTCCACGTTCGGCGCAGAATCGACTGCAGTCTGGAGCGCTTCGGGTTGAAAGGAAACGCGTCCCGAATCAGGGATGCACCGAGGCAGACCCAGTCCCAGAGTTTTCCTCGCGGCACCGGCATCGACAGACGAGCGAGTGTCTCGCGAATGAGCTTCCACGAATCACCAAGGATCCCGCTCACGATCTGGAAGTATACGGTCTTTGCTGCAATGGCTCCGTGCGAAGCCGATGGAAGCTGCATGCCGAGAAGGTCGCGGTACTTGCGCAGGGCGACACCGTGGTGACGCTGCACGGCAGCCAGATCGGCGAGTGACTCAAGCACCCCAGCGCGTTCATCCGCGCGATTGATCCGACCGGACCAGTTGTCCATCAGCTGCAAGGCATTCTCGAAATATTTTTCCGCCGACTGCCACGACGAGGACTTGCGCGCAGCGTGTCCGGCCGCAAGGTTGTATTTGAGACACAGAACTGCAAGCGTCTGATCGGTTCCATCCTGTCCACTCGTCATTCCCGCAGCGGCAAAGTTGAAGTGATGGGCGATCGCAAAGAGGTTCTTCTCGGTCGGATTCGGCAGGGAACTCTCCAACTTCGTCGCGATGGTGCGATGAAGTTCGCGTCGCCGCTCAAGCGAAATGCTTTCGTAGATCGCATCGCGAGCCTTCTTGTGCGTGAAGACGAAGGCCTTACCAAGATGCCGGGTTTCGGCGTCATCGTTGACGCGCGTGATGAGTCCCTCGTCCGTTGCGCGTTGCAGGGCGCGCATGGTCGGAATGCTGTGCTGCTTGCCGTTGATCAACAACAGTTCGAACTGGAAGGTCAGACCGATGGTCGCGGCGACTTCGAGCACATGCCGGTCGAATTCCTGAAAGTTCTGAATCCGACTCAAAACCAGATCGACAGAGTTGAGCGGAACAATCGCTTTGGCAATCCGGCCGATGTCGTAGTCCCAAAGATCGGAATCGCGCCGCGGTGAAATGTAGTCTGTCGCGACCAGAGTTCTGACGAGCTCGACAAGATGCATCGGGTTGCCGTGGGAGACCTTCTCGACGTGATCAACGAGTTCGCCAGCGACTGGCGATTTCGTGGCGAGCATGCCCTGCATGATGCTGGCAACCGCATCATGCGTTACGCGACCGAGATTGATCTCCTGAAACCGGCGCCGGAGCTTGCTGAATTTTTCGATGAACTGCTGAAAGCGCTTCGAGTGCTGAATCGATCCGACACGCTGTGAGACGATGAGATAGAAGCGCTGCGTATTGGCATTGCTGAAGAACTGATCGATCAGTTCGAGGCTCTTGTCGTCCGCCCAATGCAGATCATCGAAGAGAAACACGATCGGCTGCGAATCAGCTGCGAGACACCGCGTGAAGTCGGCAAACGACTTGGCAAACGTCGTGAAACTCTCCTCGCCCTTTTCGAAGTCGATATCTCCTTCGGGAACCTCGTCGAGATATGGCTTCAAACCAGGAACAACATTCGCGATTTGATGCGCGAGCGGGCCAAGCAGCGTGCGAACCTTGCGCCGCAGTTCTTCCGCCTCGTGCGGCTGGGTTTTCAGCACACGCAGGAGATACTCATTGAAGGCGTTGGCAAGCGCGTTGAACGGGAGTGTGTTCTCGTGTTGCGAAAACGTTCCACTGACGAATTTGATCTTGTGCCGGACGAGATGGGCGCGAAACTCCGCAATCAGGCGCGTTTTTCCAGTGCCGGGCTCCCCACGAACCACCGTCAGGCGAGATCTTCCTGTCGCTGTCGCAACGTTCTCGTAACCCGCGACAAGTTCTCGAAACTCAGCGTCGCGGCCAGTCAGTCGAAGCTGGGCGGACACTGCCTGGAAGCGATCCTTCAAGCCGAGCGGGAACACGCCGGTGCGCCGCTGACTCTTGTCGTACATGATTTTTGCGCGCACCAGATCGGCGTGCAGTGCGAACGCCGTGTGATAGCGCTGGTCCGGGTGCTTCGCGAGAAGCTTGTGCACGATCTGCTCGACGATCGGCGGAACATCAGGCCGAACGTTCGTCAGTGGCTCCGGCGACGAGAGTGCGTGTGCCTTCTCGAGCTTGTCGCGAGTATTGCCCTCAAACGGAGGACGCCCCGCGAGAATCTCGTAGAGCACGCAGCCGAGAGAATAGAGATCGACTCGATGATCGACCGGCGCCGGCATCAGCGGTGTCAGCTCGGGTGCCATGTAGAGCGGGGTGCCGGCAAAATCCTCAAAGCTTCGTCGCTGCTGCTGCTCACCACCCGACGCTGCACCGGGCGAACTGACGTTGAGGACCTCGACAAGACTCGCCACCCCGAAGTCGAGCACCTTGACGAACACGCCCCGCTGGTCACGGAACGCCTTGCCGACAACGATGTTCTGCGGCTTGATGTCACGATGGACGATGTTCTTGCCGTGCGTGTAGTCGAGTGCCTGCGATACCTGCAGACCGACCTGGAAGAAAAATGCGAGATCCTTCCGCCCATCGCGCGCCAGTGACTCCTTCAGATTGGCGCCGTTGGCGATCTCCATCACGATGTAGTAGCCGCTGCCGAGCCCCGTGCCGGGGTCTGCATCGAAGAGTCCGAGTTCGTGAAAGCAGATGATGTTCGGATGATGCAACTGGCTCATCAGCGCCGCTTCCTTCTGGAAGCGGAGGAGATCCTCGGATCCCAGCTTGCGATTGCGCTGAATGACCTTGATCGCTACTTCGTGCGATGGATCGTCAAACGGAATCGCGCGGAACACGACACCCATGCCGCCCCTTCCGATACTGCCGGTAATGCAGTAGCGGTCGGCGATGCGTTTTCCGACGAGCTTGTTGAACGTCTCACTCACAAGTAGCGTCACTCACACGACGAGTCGTGCGCCCAAACCACAACGGCACGGACAAACACTCCTCAACACAAGTGTTTTCGGCGCGAGATGAACAACTCTTGAAAGGGACGGGAGCCCGCCGCACGGGCAGGTTGCCGGGGTGAGGGCGAACGGCCCGTACCAAGTCGCTGAATCTCGCAATATCTTGAATCAGTTTTGTTGAAATCCCAGCGTTGGGTCTGAACGAACTGGCATGTCGATGGGACAAGCGGAGCCGGCAACCATCGGCTGGCCGGTTCGGCGATTCCCGAAATCGCGACTTTCCGTCGGAAGATTATAAAGTTAAGGTTGAGGCTTGATCATCAGTCGATGCTCCCGGATACCACGCGCCACACCAGAAGCAGGTGCCAAGCCTCATGCCGACGCAGAAAAAAGCCACGACCACGAAGTCCGAAACCGCAGCAGACTCGGCGAAAGCGCCAAAGAGCACCTCGAAGAACGCGAAGTCACAATTTGCCACGCTGAGTGACTTTACCCGCGCAACAGGCCCCATTCGACACTGCAAGATCGTTGGCACGCTCGGACCTTGCTCTTCGGACGAACCGACGCTTCGAGCGCTGATTCGAGCTGGTCTCGATGTCGCGCGACTCAATTTTTCGCACGGCGAACACGAGACGCATCGCCGAAACGTCGATCTTGTGCGCCAGGTCGCCCGCGAAGAAGGTCGCAACGTCGCCATTCTTCAGGATTTGCAGGGACCGAAAATCCGTTGCGGAAAGCTTATTGGCGACAAGATCAGTCTGCAGAACGGCGAGACATACTCCCTCGTGTACGGCACGGAGCAGACCGATCCACGCATCATTCCGATCGACTACCGCGAACTCGTCAAGGACGTCGCCGTCGGCCAGAGGGTCATGATGGACGACGGGCTTCTGGTCCTGAAGATCACGGCAATTCGTGGCGAAACGGTTGAGGTGACGGTCGTTGAGGGCGGCATACTCAAGCCGCGCAAGGGTGTGAATTTTCCCGATGCGAAACTCTCGCTGCCGGCGATGACCGAAAAGGACTCCCGCGATTTGCTGTTTGGCATCAGCGTCGGAGTGGATTTCGTGGCTCTGTCATTCGTTCAGGATCCGCAGGATATTCTGCAAATCAAAAAGATGATCAAGGCGCTCGGCGCAGAAGTTCCGGTTGTGGCCAAAATCGAGAAACTCCCAGCGATCGAAACCATCGACGAGATTGCCCAGGTGAGCGATGGGCTCATGGTTGCCCGCGGCGATCTTGGCGTTGAGGGTAACGTGGAGCGGGTGCCCGGCTTCCAGAGACGGATTATCGAGGCAGCTCGACGACACGCGAAGCCGGTGATCATCGCCACCCAGATGCTTGACTCAATGATCGAGAACCCGCGTGCAACGCTGGCTGAACTGGCCGATGTCGCCAACGGCGTTCTCGATGGTGCTGACAGTCTGATGCTGTCCGGTGAAGTCGCCAGCGGCAAGTATCCGGTCGAGTGCGTCGAGACGATGGTTTCGATCATCGAAGAGGTTGAACGCTGGACCGCCGCACGACCAAAGCCTGCGGAAGACGAGTCCTTGGACAATCCGAGCGCGACCGGCGGTGGCGGGCGAAGCCAGACTCATAACGCCCAACCGGCGCGACCCTGGGAGGAGCACGCCGCGATTGCCAAGGCCGCCTGTGAGGCTGCGGATGCCATGGGTGCCAAGGCGATTGTGACGCTCACCCTGACCGGATCGATCGCTCGGCTGATGGCCAAGTGGCGGCCACGTACGCCGATCATCGCGATTTCGCCGCGTCGCGACGTCATTCAGCGCCTGTCGCTCGTCTCCGGCGTGTATGGACTTCAGAATCCGCTATTCTACGATACGGACGTGCTGCTTCAGAATCTTCCGGAGCTTCTGAAGGAACAGGGTCTGGTCAAAAGTGGGGAATTCATCGTCATCACCGCGGGCATACCCATCAATCAGGTGCGCCCGACGAACATGATCAAGATCAACAAGATTCCTTGAACTCAGCCGATGCGCTTGAGTCTTGCGACGCCGACGTCTTCCTCGTCACCCTCGGCGGCTGCTTCCACGGCTGGCGCCAACCGCACCGGGGTCCGCGTCGGCGCGGCATCCAGGTTCATCCCTGCGATCAGTTCGATGGCTGATACGCAGTTTCTGCCGGCAGCCTTGCTGCGATAGAGCATCAGGTCGGCGGCCTTGATGAGATCCTCGGCTCGCTCCCGGAAGCCTGGGGTGACCCAAGCCACGCCGATGCTGGCTGTCAGTCGAACGACTACCCCATCATGCGAGACCTTCGTGTCAGCTATCGCCGTGCGGACGGCTTCGGCCTTTGCGCGCGCAACATCGAGTGAATCCGCCGGCATGTACGTCACAAACTCATCACCACCGTAGCGCGCAACCACATCCTTTTCCTCCAGTGCGCGGCACTGGCGAATGGCCTTGCCCAGCTCTGCGAGTACGTGGCTGCCCACGAGATGATTCGATGTGTCATTCACGGATTTGAAGTGATCCAGGTCGAGCATCATCACGGCGAGACCGCTCTTGCCAACACGGCAGTCATCGACCGCGCCCGTAAACTTCTGGTTGAAACAACGCATGTTCGGCAAACCAGTCAGATCGTCGGTGAGACTGAGAACTCGCAGCTGATGATTGGCCGAACGCAACTCGTCCGTCATCGCCTTGAGTCGCAGCACAGACTTGACGCGAGCCGCAATCACGGCCCCCTTGGCCGACGCGTCGATGACGTCGTCTGCGCCCAATTCGAGACACTCAACCGCGAGCTCATCTTCAGCCGCGGCGTCCGACACGAGAAAAACGATTCCGGTGTGGCGATTGCCTTCGGTACGCCGAATCTCCTCGCAAATGCGTCGCGCAGAGAGTCCACCGACATCGATGTTGATCAGCAGGAGATCTGGATGAGCGCGGGAAAATTCCTCCATCGCTGCGTCACCAGTTGCCACACTACGAACATCGAACTGACCTGCGGCGCCACGACCCGAAAAGATGGCGGACAAACGGTCTCGGTTGCGTGCAACCGAGTCCGCCACGACCAACACCATCTTTCGTCTGGAAACCGACCGATCCAACGCGTGTCCTCCAGAAGTTCACGCGGTCACATCAATCCGCCAAACCTCGACGGCAGATATCGGCGAAAACCTTGGAGTCTTGACGAAGTTTTGCGGATTTCTGGCACGCCGTCAGAATTTTGTCGGGTTTCGGGAGGTTAACGCCGGCACTGCATAAGTATCCGACAACTAAAACTTGATTCGGAACAAGCCGATGCCCCAATCACGGAGACAGTGTCCATGAACGACCCGTTCACGAAAGACCGCGATTTGCGCCATCGGAGTGCCACACCGACACGGTGGCCATCGGCCTATGCTCAGGCTGGGCTGAACCGTTCGCACTCGGGTCAACTTAGTCTCCGCAATGCGCGTCCGTCATCGTCACTTGTGGGCTCGTTTCTTCGCGTAATTGCGGTTTGCATCACCATCGGTGTCGTCGGTGCTGTGGCAGGCGTATGGATTTGGCTTGGCAATATCGGTGTGCTCAACCTCGACGCTGAGCGCCTGCGACTCATCACCACCAAGCGGGCGCCAGACAACACACTCGTCTACGATCGGAACGGGGAACAGATTGGAGAATTTTTCAGTACGTATCACGTCTACACGCCGCTGGCAGAAGTACCCAAACACCTCATCGACGCGCTGCTCGCAACCGAAGACAAGGACTTCTACACTCATCCCGGATTTGACCTGCGCGCCATCACGCGTGCAGGTGTTGTTCGTCTCCGCGGTCAGGAAACGAGGCAGGGTGCGAGTACGATCACTCAGCAGGTCGTTCGTCACTTTCTGCTGACGCGCGACAAGACGATCACCCGCAAGGTTCAGGAGATCGCGCTGGCGTGGCACCTTGAACAGAAGGTTCCCAAAGCACAGATTCTGGAGATCTACGTCAACACGTTCTTTCTCGGGAACGGTGCCTACGGCGTCGGTGCTGCCGCGTGGCGATACTTTGGCAAGCCCCTGAAGGACCTCGAACCGCACGAATCCGCGCTGATTGCCGGACTCTTTCAATCACCGAGTCGCTTCAACCCAACCCGCCATCCGGAGCGTGCAAAGGCCCGGCAGAGGCAGGTGATCCGCTCGCTCCTCGCCAACCGCACGATAACCTCAGCCGAAGCACGTGCGATGGTAAGAAAGCCTCTCGTCTACAAAACCTACGAACCGCTCAACGAAAAGGTTGCACCGTGGTTTGTCGATCACATCCGCGAGGAAGCAACGCGGCTGATGCAAGGGCGAATGCGCAACCTCGACGGTCGCGGGCTTCGTATCCATACGACTCTCGACTCGAACCTGCAGAGCATGGCGGAACGCGCGATCGCAGACGCAGGTCCCGACCTCGAAAAGGCGCGCCGACGAACAACCCCATTGCGTGGACCCAAAGGCGAGCGAATCTATTCTGAAATCGAAGCTGCGCTGATGACCGTCGATCCCAAGACCGGCGAAGTCCTCGCCATGGTCGGCGGACGAGACTACGCGAAGACGCAGTTCAACCGAACAACCGCTGCCCTGCGTTCACCAGGCAGTTCGTTCAAGCCGGTGGTCTTTTCGCTGGCCCTGCAGAACGGCCGGCGTTGGTCGGACATGTTGTTTGTATCGCCCATAAATTTCGACAGCTATCGACCGCGCAACCCAACCGGAGACTTCCTTACGGAAACAACGCTACTTCGGGCGTTCTTCCGATCGATGAACACACCAACGGTTGAACTCGGCCAAAGTCTGGGCCTCGCTCGCGTGATCGATCAGGCAAAGCGCCTCGGCATCCGCTCACCCATCAAAAACGAAATCGGCACGATGCTTGGGAGTTCAGATGTCACGATGCCTGATCTCGCCAGAATGTTCAGCGCGTTCGCAAACTCTGGAAGGCTGGTCGAGCAGACGTCAATCACCCGCATCACGGATCGCGCGGGCAAGGAACTCTGGGCCGTGCCGCCGCCGGCGCGTCGCACAACCGACGCCATCTCGCCACAGGTTGCATTCCTGATGACTCAGGGGATGCGCAACGTACTCGCCATGGGAACTGGCTTCCGAAGTGCGGCCCTGGCTGACTTTGCCGCAGGAAAAACCGGCACGGCCAACAACTCCACGGACAACTGGTTTTCCGGCTATACGACCGAACTCGCCACCGTGGTCTGGGTCGGTACCGATCAGCACGTTGGAATTCACGGCGAAGACACCGGCGCAACACTCGCACTGCCGATCTGGGATGACTTCATGACGAAGGCGTCCACGCTCAGACCTCGAAAATCATTTCCAGTGCCCGCCGGCGTGATGGCAGCGCGTGTGCATCCCAACTACGGTCACGTCTCAAGTTCCGGAATTCGGATGTGGTTCATGCGCGGACGGGAGCCAGAGTCAAGGCCATCCGCGCTCGAAGCGCTCAGTCACAGCAAGACGGGGGCGTATCGTGACGTCTTTGCAAACTAGAATCGCGCTCAGCGTTCTTGCACTTGCGAGCTTCGCAAGTGCAACCGCTTTTGGTATGCCCGGTGATCGAAACCCAGGCGGCGCCTCATCCGCAAGGCTGACATGCGAGCTCGCTCATCAACGCTACGGGGAACCATGGCGCGATCTCGTCAAGGAACTACAACCAAACATCGTGGCTGACCCCAGGCTTGTTCGCCTTGCTGAGATGTCACCACGCGACTGTGCCAACGCGACAACACGGCGCGAGTTGGTTGCTCTGCTCGCCGACGCCACGACCGCGCACTCCGGCACGATCGGTGTCTTCCTGCCATTGACGGGTTTGCGCAGCGAGGCCGGACGCGCTGCTGCGAGCGGTGTTCAGGCTGCATTCGCCGGAGCAACCAGCGAGTCGAAGAAGCAAACTAAACTGGTCGTGGTCGACACGGGACTGGGCGCCAGTCACATCCGCCGTGAACTGGCTTCGCTTCTGTTTCGCGACCGACTGTCTGCGATCATTCATCTGCCAACCGCGGCTGACGGGCACCTGCTGACCAGCGCGGCCCGTGGCATCGGTTTGCCGATTCTCATGCTCGGCCCGGCGGATGAAACCACGAACGGAAGCGAAGGACGCGTGAGTCCGTCGGTGTTTCGCGTATTCCCACAGACAAGAACGCTTGCGGAAAGTCTTGTTCGACAGATGCAGGTACAGGGCGTGCGTCGCCTCGCCATCGTACGCCCATCGGCCAACAAGGCTGGACGCATCACCGGCGCAGTCAAAGCAGCGGCACTGGCGGCGGGGATCACGATCACGGATGAGTTGAGTTACCTCCCTGCAAATTTCGATTCGATGGATGCCGTGGCCCGAACACTCTTTGGCATCGATACGGGCGAACGCCGCGGCGAGTGGCAACAAGCGATGCGTGCTGCACGGCTCAAGGCGGAACGCCAGGGTGTGGGATTCAATCCGCGCATGGTCTCGCTGAAACCGATCATCAACACGGACGCGGTGTTTCTTCCGGACGACTTTCGCACGGTCCGGCATTTTGCAAAGATCTTCCGATTCCATGGTGTAAATCGGCTTGCCATGTTCGGCAACCATGAATGGCGCTCACCCGGACTTCTGGAACCATGGGACGACTTTATCGATGGCGCAGTGTTCGGCGACTTTGTCAGCAGCTACGCAAATTTGCCGCCCGGGATTTCAGCGCCGACAATTGGTTCGCACCTGTTCGCAGATCCGACTACCGTCGCAGGTATCGACTGGCAACTGATCGGATGGCGAGCGGGCGACGCACTGCAGCGCGTTCTCAGCGGCGCGCGCGTTCACCGACGTCAGCTTTCACGCGGACTGCGGAATCTTCCCAATCCCCGGACGGGAATGTTCGCTGCAACCGGTGCGCGCACATTTGATTCTCAGCGGACGGCGAACTGGCCGGGATTCGTCTTCCGGACAAGCAATCGCAGCATACATCCCATCGGATTCGGCACGCAGGACGCGGTGGTGAGCGCCAGTTCAGGTAAAGACCAGCTCCTCGCTCCGCGAAAAACCGTAGCGCAAAAAGAGCGGCTCAAGAAGCCGTGACTCGGAATCAGCTCGCGTGACAACAGCGATGTCGCCTTTCTTGCTTCCAGAAGCCTCACCATGGTGAGACGCCAGATCGCCCACACCGATTCTCAGTCCATCGAGAACCGTCTTTGCCCGGGCGGCCACAGCAGGGCCTGACTCGATGAACGTCACGGGCCACGGCGACACCGCGCGGATCTCACCCTGCAGCAGCGGAAAATGCGTGCAACCAAGGACGATCGTGTCAAGACAACGCGGATCTCCCTGCGGAGGGCTTTGCTGAAACAGCGGCGCCACCTCGGCTGCGATCTGGCTGAGATCAAGCGCCTTCCCGTGCGCCTTTGCTTCGGCGAGATGCACGAGCTGCGTGGAACCTTGCAAGAGCACGTTGCAGTCGGGAGCAAAGTCGCGAATCAGCTGCAGTACGTACGGTCTTGTCACCGTTCCAGGTGTGGCAAGCAGGCCAATGGTTTTCGTACGCGTCGCCGCAGCGGCCGGCTTGATCGCCGGCACCACGCCGATCACCGGCACCGGGAAGTCTGCACGCAGATGCGGCAGCGCGACCGTCGATGCAGTGTTGCAGGCGACTACGAAGATGTCGGGAACATAGCGACGAACGAGTGCCGCCGATGCGCGATGCACGGCGTCGGTCACCTGTTCAGCAGACTTCGGACCATAGGGAAAGTTGGCGTTGTCACAGCAGTAGATCCAGTCTGCCGACGGGATGACGGCCCGCATCGCTGCAAGGATTGTAAGCCCGCCCACGCCTGAATCGAGCACGCAGATGCGCGGCGCACGCACGGCGCGATGTTCGCTCTTGCTCACCACTTGATCGCCTGCGTCCTTCACATCGCCCTGCTGTCACATGCAAAATTCATGAACAGGAAACTCAAGGCCACGACTCGTTTCGTCGGGCCACAGCACGTTATCCTACCACAGCACGTTTTGCATGACCTGAGGTCCCAGTTCTGGGATCATGCGCTGGTGACCACATTTACCCATCGACATATTCCGCAACGCCTCGCGACACAGTTTCTTTCTGCATTGAATCCCTGCGTTCGGCCGCTCAGAACGCGTTTTGCGCCGTCCCCAACTGGTTACCTGCATGCCGGCCATGTGCTTTCCGCCCTGTATGTCTGGACCATCGGGCGGGATCTCGGCGCCGACATCGCCCTGCGCATCGAGGACCACGATTTGTCGCGATCACGTCCAGAATTCGAAACGGCGATCTGGGAGGATCTCGCGTGGCTCGGTTTTGTCGACGATCTTGCCAGTGTTTCGCCCTATCGAGTAGGACAACTCTGGAAACAATCTGAACACACGGGAGCCTACGTCGACGCCCTGCGTTCTCTCGCGGGTCGCGGTCTCGTCTATGCGTGCGACTGCACGAGGCGCGACATTGGGAGTTCCGGAGTCCAGGGAACGGAACTGCACTACAGCGGACGCTGTCGTACCCGCGGCCTGCCGCTTCCGGATTTTTCGAAGGCAGGACCCGCACACGGAATTCGTTTGAATCTCGCCGCCGCCGGTCAGGCTGCAGGTCTTCCTTCGACCGTTGCGTTCGACGACTTGCTGCTGAGTCCGCAACTGCAGACCCCGGCCGAGCAATGCGGAGACTTTCTCCTGCGAGATCGCCACGGGCAGTGGACGTATCAGTTTGCCGTCGTCGTCGACGATTTTCGGCACGGGTGCAATCTCATCATCCGTGGCGAAGATCTCCTCGCGTCCACCGGTCGGCAAATTCTCCTGGCGCAGGTACTCGGACGGGCAGACGCCATTCGGTTTCTCCACCACCCGCTGCTGACGGATGCGGACGGACTCAAACTGAGCAAGCGCACGCTGGCCGAGGGCATTCGTGCCCATCGTGAACGTGGCAAACGGCCTGGCGACGTTCTGACCGAAATCTCCCAACACCTGAAATTTGGTGCGGCGCATGAGTGAGCTGACATTCATCGAGAACCTTCGCGCGCAACTTGCCGCCTCGTTGCGATTAAACACCCGCGTCGCAGTTGGTCCGGGCGATGACTGCGCTGTGGTGCGGACGGACGGAGATCAGGCGATGCTCGTCACGACGGACATGCTGCTCGACGGCGTGCACTTTCACATTTCTGACTGCGGGCCACGCCTGGCGGGACGAAAGGCGCTTGCCGTCAATCTGAGCGACATCGCCGCCATGGCGGGAGAACCCCGAACGGCTGTCGTCTCGCTAGCTCTCCCCCGCGGCGCAGGCGCGGCCTATGCAGAAGCCATCATGGCCGGGATCGCCGAGCTTGCAGCTCACTTCGGCGTCGCGATCGTCGGCGGCGACACCAACTCATGGCATGGACCCACCGTGATCAACATCGCCGTTCACGGTTCGCCGACTGGCACCGGTCCAGTACTTCGCAGCACCGCGCAGGCCGGTGACCTGATCCTTGTCACGGGAAAACTCGGGGGAAGTCTGGCATCGGGACGACACCTGAACTTTACGCCACGCTGTCGGGAAGCACTTGCGCTCCACCGCCGCGGCGGACTGACGAGCATGATCGATCTCAGCGATGGCCTTGCAACTGATTTGGGTCATGTGGTCCGCGCCAGCGGACTCAAGGCCGTGCTTGATCCAGATCTTGTTCCCATGCACAGCGATGTTGCGCATGCACCACGCAGTCGCTCCGAACAGCTGGCTCGTGCTCTCGGCGATGGAGAGGACTTTGAACTCTGCTTCACGATGCGCCCCGACTCAGCGAAAGATTTGGTGCGTTCGCAACCGCTGGGTGCAACGTCCATCACGATCATCGGCGAGATGCACGCGGGATCAGCCGGAATCTGGTGGAAGGGCGCGACGAGTGAAGCCGACGGCAAACCGATCAGCATCAAAGGGTTTGAGCACCGGTTCTGAGTCGCTCGTGCAATTGTCATAAGTGTGCGCGAAACGGCACGGAGATGGCGCGCCCTGGATGCGCCCGAGAACACGTCCCCTACCCGATCACGAACGCATCTTGGAAAAAGCCTCGCCGACGCGTCACACCGGTTGCAGTGTGACGTCCATGGTGGGCGAAACAATGACGAATGAGTTCTTCGGGATTTTCTTCCAGTCGTCGCGAATGTCGGTGAGTTTTTCCGAGACGATCAGTACCGAGTGTTCATCTGGCGCAGCGCGTTCCATCCGGCACATGCCGTTCTCGCACACGTAGCGACTTCCTTCGGAATAGTAGAGCGAGAGCGGGTCTTCCGCCGGATCCGACACCCAGCGAACGCCGACAACCGTCTTGCCATCCGTGATCACCACATTGAGCCACGATGTCTCGGTGACACCTGCAGCCGTGCGCATTTCCTCAAGATCCTTGATCGTCTGCCGCATCGCGACAGAGATTCCCTCGCCAGCGGTACTCTTGGGCAACTTTCGAAAGCGGTCGAGAAACATGGCAAAGAAATGCTCGGAGTCGGTCTGACCGCGCAACCAGTTGTAGATGTCATCCGGCAACGAGCGCCGAATGGTGCGCTTGAGGGCCGAAAAACCACCGACAGTTCCGTTGTGCATGCACATGAACTCACCGAAGGTGAACGGATGACAGTTGGCCTCGGACGTGTCCCCAACACTGGCGGCTCGAACATGGGCGAAGATGCATCGGGATACAATCTTGGGGGCCATCATCCGAAGATTGCGATTACTCCAGGCCGGCGAAGTCGACACGAATACTGCTGGCGTTGGATCGAGCTCACGCACGTACCAGCCAATTCCGAAACCATCACCGTTGAGGGGTTCCTCAAGCTCCTTGGCTTCGTAGCTCTGGTGAATCAGCGAATTGCGGGGCTGGTAGACGAGCTGGTCGACGACGATCGGAACACCGGTATAGGCGAGGAGGCGACACATCGGAAAAATCCTTCCACGAATTGACGCACCACAGAGGGATACTCACACAGCGACTTGCCGACCAGATCCCGACTCCGAAGTCTTTGCGATCGCCACGAATGCTTCTTCGATCTTTGCCCTGAGCTCGGCCGCCTTGAGTGGTTTGGACAGATAGTCGTCCATGCCGGCAGCCAGACACTTTTCGCGGTCACCGTCCATGGCTGCTGCGGTGAGCGCGATGATGCGATGCGATCGACCTTTCACCGCCCGTTGTTCCTCGGCGCTTCGAATCAGACGCGTCGCCTCAAGGCCGTTCATCTCCGGCATGTTCACATCCATCAAAATCAAGTCGTAGGCGTGCTCCCGTACGGCAGTTACGCACTCGGCGCCGTTGGCGACGGCATCGGCGCGGTAGCCGAGAAGTTCAAGCATGCGCAGAACAACGCGCTGATTGATCGGCGTATCCTCGACGAGAAGGATGCGCAGGGGATGCGTGCGGGCAAACTCGACGTCGCCGCCGACCACGGCCCCCGAATGGGACTTCATCGGCGCAATCGACTGGCCCGTGCCGTCGTGGGCGCTGGCATCACTGAAGAGACTTCGTGCCTGCGAAGGTTTCAGCGGGAGAAGCATCAGTGGCACGCCAGTCCAGGTCACGTGCGAGGCAACCCCGATGTGGGCGGCCTGAACCACAAACGGTCGCGCGTTGTCGCCAGAACTCGAATGGAGACTTAAGACGCGCTCCAGTGCCGAGCGGTTGATGTCCGGACCAGCGATCAGCAAACTGTCCCGATCCGTGCGCGGGCTCCACGCTGGACGATCGGCCGCGAATGCATCCAGATCGGCAAACCAAATGGTCTGGGTGTGTTCCGTCGCAAGTGCTGCTGTGATGACCTGCGAGGTCATGTCCGACAACCCGATACCGAGCACGCTGCGCTGTGCGCCGCTGCTGGCTGCCAAGTCAGATGGAGTGATCGTCGTCCGCGTCCCACCTTCCAGCTCGCTTCTCCCGCCGCTTCCCGGCTCCAGCTCAACGGTGAACGAAAAGCGCGATCCGTGGCCAACCTCGCTTGTGACGCTGATCGAGCCGTTCATGAACTCACACAGGCGCTTGCTGATTGCGAGTCCGAGGCCACTCCCGCCAAAGCGACGTGAGTCGGAAGAATCGACCTGCACGAAGGGATTGAACAGGAGACCAATCTTCGCTGCCGGGATGCCGATTCCCGTGTCGGTCACGGAGAACTCCAGCCGATGTCGCCCGCCAGCGCCAGGAGCTGAGTTCAGGTCAGCCCGTTCGACAAGTTTGACGTCCACTCGAATCGAGCCGCGCTCCGTAAACTTGATCGCATTGCCGACGAGATTTACCAGCACCTGACGGAGTCGACCGGGGTCGCCCGTGACCAAATCCGGAACATCAGGCTGCACGAAAATTCCCAGATCAAGATTTCGTGCACCAAGACGCTGGGCAAAGAGATCAACCAGATCTTCAACCGACTGCCGAATGCTGAAGGACTCGCTGGAAAAATCCAATTTCCCCGCTTCGATCTTCGAGTAGTCGAGAATGTCGTTGATCAGGAGCATGAGCGAATCACCACTGGAGCGAATCGACTCGACATACTCGGTCTGCAGCGGATCAAGTCGCGACTCCAGCAGAAGACTCGTGAATCCAATCACACCGTTGAGCGGCGTGCGAATCTCGTGGCTCATGACGGCAAGGAACTCACTCTTGGCACGAGTAGCAGTCTCAGCAGCGACTTTGGCGCGCTTCAACTCGTCCTCGACGAGACGACGCGCTGTGAGATCCTGCAATGTTCCGACGACCCGACGCGCACGACGTTGCGGCGGTGAATGACGTCCACCGCGGGCGGGAGCCCCACGCCTGACGCGTTCTGGAGACTGCCAACTGATGGCCTCGCCGCGTGCCGAGCACCAGAGCCAGGAGCCATCTGAATGGCGACACCGAAACTCAAGATCAACAGTCCCAGTCGCACCGCTGGTCACCTGTTCAAACGCACCGCGAAACAGCAGCTCATCATCCGGGTGAACGAGACGTCGCCAACTCGACAAGTCCGGCGCGATGTCTGACTCGTCCCGCCCGAGAATCCGACGCCAACCGGCGTCGAAAAACATTTTGCCGGTCCCGAGATCCCAATCCCAGAGGCCCTGTGCACTTGCCTCGAGGGCCGAGCGTAGACGTGCTTCAGAAACTTCGAGTGCACGCCGGCTTGCGCGTCCCTTGCGCAGGAGAAGGCCCGCAAGAATACTGCACGCGAGGAGCAGCACGATGGCGACCAGCACCGCGTCGGCATGGGCCTCGCGCCAGTCTCGTAGTCCAAGGAAATAGAATTCATCGAGGAGGAGCAGGACGACTGCGAGGAGCGGCAGGGCGAACACCACCGCTTTAAGGAGTAGCTCGAACAACGTGGAGCGACGGCGCATTGGCATCCTTCGACGATCCTCCCCGTTAAATCTCTGACCTGACCTGAATCACAAAGACCGGTTCTTCCATCGATATATCGGATGAACGGTGCGACAACTCCAGTGCACCGCCGCTCCGTGAGCCTGCCAAAGAAGTCGCATCGTGTGTTGCAACTTTGAATCATATGAGGGGCATTGCTCTGCGGCTAGCCTCGGCACGTGGCCCCGAAGGTGGTAGAGTTCACAAGGACCGAGGCAACACATAGTGGTTACCGAAGGTTGGCCGTTGCGAATCGAATTTCGCCGTGGGCGATCGTGACTAAACACATGGTTATGGTGAGCGATGTCGAACAAAATCGAAATTGATCAAACGACAACCGCACATCTGGACCTGGCTCTTTCGCATCCATCCACAGAACCTGGTCCGACCACAGCCGTGTCAGGGGTTCGACTCGCATGGACGTTGCTCGGGACAGCGACTCTCGCCATGGGCGTCGGAGCTGGCTTGATGTTCTCCCTGCAGCCGATGCTTGGAAAGCTCATCGCGCCAACACTGGGCAGCGTGCCGGCCGTTTGGACGACGTGCATGCTGTTTTTTCAGGGTATCCTTCTGGCCGGCTACCTGTACGCCCATCTGGCCGCGCGCGTCGGTGATCTGCGCAAGCGCGTGCTCCTGCATGGACTGATTACGATCGCAGCATTCGCGGCGCTGCCGCCGATGATACCAGAATGGATCATGGCACATGTGCCGAGCAGCGGTTCGCCGATACCGTGGCTGCTTCTGGCACTTGCGGTGACCGCCGGAATTCCCGCGTTCGTACTCGCTGCCAGCGCTCCGGTGCTGCAGAGCTGGTTTGCCGATACGAGACATCGGCTCGCCGCGGATCCTTATCCGCTCTACTCAGCAAGTAATCTCGGAAGCATCATCGGGCTCGCGAGCTATCCGTTCCTCATCGAACCAAACCTTGGACTCGCGGCACAGCGCAGCTTCTGGACCGTTGGCTATATCCTTTATGCAGTAGCCGTCGCGATTGCGGGAGTCTGCGCGATCCGCATGCAGAGCGAACGGGCAAAGCGTCCGCACGAGGATGAGCTCGAACGCTGGACGACGAGCTCTGCCGATACGAGTGGATCTGCAGCTTTCGACCAGCCAGCGAGGTTCGCGGAGCGCGACACGACGGACGACCCCTGGTCGGTCGATATCGATGCGTTTTCCGAGCGCGGAGTGTCCAACGCCGAACGACGCATGGTCCAACGGCTTGGCTGGATGTGCACAGCGATGGTTCCAACCTCCCTTCTGCTTGGCGTGACGACCCACATCACGACCGACATTGCAGCGATGCCACTCATGTGGACAATGCCGCTCCTCGCCTATCTGCTGTCCTGGATTCTTGCGTTCTCGACCCGCGGCGACGGGCTGCATCGCGCGATCATCCGAATCTCACCCATGGCTGCCATCGCGGCCGCAATCCTCTATGCAGCAGAGTTTCGCGAGGCGATGGGACTTGTCATCGGCGCCCATGTGTTGGCGTTGTTTGTCCTGAGCTGGGCGCTCCATCGCGGGCTCTTTCTCAAGCGTCCCGACAACACGCGCCTCACCGACTTTTATCTTTGGATTGCGATCGGCGGAGTCGTCGGGGGCATCTTCAACGCGATCATCGCGCCACTCGTGTTTTCCGGCATCGCAGAATACGGCGTCGCACTCGTCGCGGCGATGGCATTGACGTTCTTCGCCCGCAGGGCCATCGACCAGAATTCCACGCAACCGTCCGCGACGCAGAGTTCATTTGGCGATTCTGTTGCGATCGCGGCGCTCGGCATCGCTGGCAGCGCCGCGATCGCCGTTCTCGCCCATCAATCCGTCACCTGGCAAATCTGGACGTTTGCAGGTGTTGCCGGCTTTCTCGGCTGGACCACCGAGCAGGTCGGCAAATGGGTTGAATTCGGACTCCCGATGCTTCCCGTGCTTCTTCTTTGGCAGCGACAAAGGACTCAGGTCGCGGCGTTTGCGCTGGTGCTCTTTCTCATGGCTGCGATCCATCCAGCCAGCAGCAACATCATGCGCACTCGGAGTTTCTTCGGTGTTCTGACCGTACGTGAGTACGAGGATACTTATCTTCTGCATTCGCTCGTGCACGGCGGAATTTTGCATGGTGAGCAGCGGATGGACACGCTGACCGATCGCCTTGAGCCGCGCAGCTACTACCACCGCGAGGGTCCGCTCGGTGACGTCATCCGCAACGCCGAAGCGCGCAAGGATCGTCTGCGCATAGCCGCCATCGGTCTTGGCACCGGATCGATTGCCGCCTATGGGCAGGCCGAACATCACATCACTTTCTTCGAGATCGATGCCGACGTCGAAAAAATTGCCCGAGATACGCGATACTTCACTTATCTCGACGATTGCATTCGCCGTGGCTGCCATGTGGACGTGACCCTCGGAGATGCACGGCGCAGTCTGGAACAGTCACGAGATCTGTTTGACGTCATTGTGGTGGATGCATTCTCCTCAGATGCGATTCCGCTGCACTTGATCACCCGCGAAGCAATTCGCGTCTGGTTTGATCGACTGGAGCTGGACGGCATCGTTGCCTTTCATGTTTCCAATCGTTATGTCGACCTTCTTCCGGTGCTCGCCAATGCTGCGGCAGATGCCGGAATCATTGCCCTTCATCGCGATGATCTCGGTGGGGACAAGGACTCCGGACGCGGCGGGTCCTCCTGGGTGGTCCTGACATCCGATCACGACGTGGCGGGAGCATTGGCGGACCTCGGAACGTGGGTCCGACCAGAAAAGAATCAAGATATTCCGGTTTGGACCGACGACTATGCAAGCGTCTGGAAAGTATTCCGACTCTGACCGAAGTTACCAATGCCTGCGCCCAGAACAGGACCAGAAGGCATGACACCCATTGACGTCGCCGTCACACCTTTGATCTATGCAGATGAGCAAGAGTCGCTGCGCAATGCACTCGTCAAGATGATGGTGCACAAGGTTGGCTCCATCGTGGTGTTGCGCGACCGCACCGTAGCCGGAATCATCACTGAGCGGGACGTTCTCGGCTTCTGGATGAAGTTTTCCGACCCCGCGTTCGTTATGCGTCCAGTCAAGAGCGTCATGAGCCATCCCGTAACCACTCTGGAAACCGTCAGTCACGAGCGCGCGGCGCGTCTCATGCTGGAACACAATTTCCGCCACATCCCGGTCACCCATCCGGACGGTTCGCCACAGGGAATCCTGTCGGTCCGCGATGTGATTCGCTACTACGTCAATGGTCAGAGCAAGGAAGTCCGTGAAACCCGCGGAGTGGTTCCGAGTCGTCTGTCCGGAGACAAGCCGCTCGCCATTCACACCGTTGGGAACTGCACTGAGATCCGAACACGCCTCATGAGCATCTCGACGGTCGCCCATCGAATCGAGCGCTACGCCACGATCACGGCACTCCTGACGATGCTTCAGGAAGATTTCGAACGGAAGGCACCGCGCAGCATGTACGCCATCGACCTTGATGAACTGGGTACGGCGGATATTCAGGGCGCTCTGAAATCACTTCTGGACAAACCTGCCGCTGTGTTTCGTACGTTGCCAGTCATCATCACCTGGTCAGCTCATCATCTGACCAACGAGACGCTCGTCTGGATTCATCAGAGCGCCCGCAAACTTGGTTTTCACGCAATGGAAAAGCCACCGCCCGCTATTGCGCTGGCGCTGGCTTTGGCGTGACCGATTGCGTTCAGTTTGCGCCGCGGCATGACACCGCGTCAGCATGAATCCCACAAATTGAAACCTGGTTGGTACTCGACCATGACGTGATGAAGCTCACGCTGGCCGGCGTTGCTGTCGAAGCGATGTAGCTCGTCACCGAGATGTCGCCCTTGCTGTTGACGGCGAC
>Ga0169931_10002102_pt1 | contig 32747 bp, 22 predicted proteins | sample Kivu_15m_20L_FD_129675 | JGI IMG/M metagenome (GOLD analysis project Ga0169931, IMG submission 129675) | Freshwater microbial communities from Lake Kivu, Western Province, Rwanda to study Microbial Dark Matter (Phase II) - Kivu_15m_20L... | ecosystem: Environmental > Aquatic > Freshwater > Lake...
TGGTGGGGTCCTTGAGGGAAAATTTGATCCATTAAGTAGATTTAAAATAGAACAACCATTTTTTACCAAGAGAGATGAAGAGAAGAAAGATAAACCAGCAGCAGGATCAACTCCCCAAACAACAGACACTAGACAAACATATGCATCACAGATGATAACTAAGAACTATGGAATACCAGTAGATAAGGGCGATAAATCTAGAGTTTTTTTTCCATATCAAAATGAAGATCGTTTGTATAATGCATACAAAACAAGAAATGGGTGGGACATATACAAGGGAAGAACAAAGTTAGATACAAGTAATGGACAAAATTCAGATGTTTTAAAAGCATTCATAGATTATGCCGAAGCTAATTTAGGACAATCAAAACCTACGCAGTACACGGACAAGCAGAGGAAACTCATCAAAGAAGCAGAGGAAAGCTTCTCAAGAGAAAATGGTGGTCCAATAAAAAAAGGTAAAACATATTTAACTGGAGAAAAAGGACCAGAGTTGATTAGCACAGACACCGATGGATTTGTATTTGATGCAGAACAAACTCGACAGATAGCTGGATTGTTTAGTAATTTCTTTAAAGGAACTGGTTCGTCCTTACAAGAACATCCATACATGAAACAAGTTGAGTTGGAAAGAGTTAAAAAACAAATGAATCTTCCACCTGGGAAAGGATTTACTGGTCAGTACGATAATTTTGGAAGACCAACAGAATATGGTGCCAACGCAGGGCAGACAGAAAGATTAATAGCGATGGCACGAGAAGAAGAAAAAATAGCAAACAGAATTCCAATTATTCGTGTAAATAATACAGTTCCTATTCCTATACAAGATATACAAGCACAGGAATCATCAGAAACATCAGTGGCAGGAGCAATTCAAAGTCTACGACTAATGCATATTGGACAAGCATAATGGCAAAAGAACAAGAACAATCTAGATCATGTAAAATAAAAAAATGTGTCATCTATTCTGCAGATGGCGAGAAGAACCGTGATATTAAATCTTTGGTTGGTGTATTTAATTACAATGAAAGTATTATGTCACCATTTATTGCTGGCAGCATAGTTATTGCGGATAGTGGTGGTTTGTATAATAGTTTACCTATTCAGGGATTTGAAAAAGTTGTAATAGAAATTCAAGATGCTCTGCAAAAAGGACCAACAACATACACACTATACGTTTGGAAAGTTTCTAATAGAATAGTTCAAGACAAGAAACAAGTATATACTCTGGGTCTCATATCATTAGAAGCATTAATAAATGAAACTATTAAAGTTCAAACTCCCTTAACAGGAAAAGCAGAAGCAATTATTAATAAACTATTGACTTCGGAACTAAAAACCAATAAGAAATTTTATTCCCAGAAGTCACAATTTGAGTTTAAGATGCTACCAAATAGAAGAAGACCATTTGATATTGCAACTTCTTTTAGATCAAAAACTGTTCCTGGGGAAGAAAAAAAATCTAATTCTAATAACCAAAGTTCAAAATCTGTAAGTGCATCATCGTTAAAAGGAACAGCTGGATATTTTTTCTGGGAAAGTAAAAGAGGATACAACTTTTTCTCAGTTGATGCTTTATGTGCTGAAGTAGGAGAGGAGGCAGCTGCAGGAAATATACTACCGCCATGGGGACCTTATGTGGACTTCCCAGCTAATACAGATGTATCTGATCCAATATTTACACTATTGAGTACTGAGTTTACATCAGAGTTAGACTTGTTTACTAACTTAAGAGAAGGAAAATACTCAAGTCTTATGGTATTTTTTAATCCAAGTACTGGACAATATGAAGAATATCCATATAATATGAGTGAAACATATAAATCTAGGGAGAGTCTTGGTAGTCAGGTAACTGCAAGTCATACGGAAAAAGAGTTAGGCAAATATCCAACTCGTATCATGTCTGTAATATTAGATCATGAAACATGGCAAAATAATTTAGAACCAGGGACACCATACGAAGCATCTAATAGTCCATCAAAATATGCTGATTGGCAGAAACATTTTATGGCACAATCGGTTACAAGATTTTCTACACTTAATAATCAAAAAGGTGTTGTTGTTATACCTGGCAACGCACAAATTTGTGCGGGGGATAAAATTGATATTAGATTGAGAAATAAAGTATCAGACGAAGGAAGCAAAAAGAAACCATATGATGAAGAAACTAGTGGTGTTTATTTAATTGAAGAAGTCACACATGAATATAGTCAGATGAAAGGAGATGGTGTAGGAAAGTTTACAACTACTCTACGTTTAATGAGAGACAGCTATGGTATGAAGAACAAACCATCTGCACATGGCACTAAATAATGTAACAGGAGGAAACTTTAATGGAAACTATTGACGACCACATTCAAAAGGATAAAAATATTCTTGATGATCCACAAATATCCCCACAAGCTCGTAGACATACAGAAGAGGAACTCTCTGCTCTAGAAACATATAAGCAGCGTCATCCAGAAGACGACCATGATCCAACGTCGCTTGAACTATTTTGTGATAGCAATCCAAGTGCTGTAGAATGCAAAATTTATGATGATTGAGTGATATGGATCAAATCTTATCTCAACTTTTACCTGCATACAGAATAGGATCTGATGGATTCCAATGGTGGATCGGTCAGATTGAAGATACTTCACAATTTAAGGAAAAAGTAAAGGGATCTTTCAGATATAAAGTTCGTATTGTTGGTGTACATGTAAAGTCTTGCGAAATTAACGACGTAAAAGATTTACCATGGGCACAAGTAATGATGCCTGTGACTAGTCCTATGGGACCTACTACAGGATCCGATCCACAATTAACACCAGGGCAATGGGTAATTGGTTTTTACTTAGATTATGATAAACAAAAACCAATTATCATGGGTCAGTTGCCACAACAACCTGGCGCTACTCAATCAATTGCTGATTATAAACCAGGAGAATGTAACGCATTCTCCAATTATGCAGATCCATTAATTAATCCAACGATACATGGTAATAATCCTGTAGAACAAGGAACTATTGGCGCCACCCAGACTACAGCTGCAAGTGGTGGTAAAGGAAGCACAGAAAAGAAAAAAGATAAAGAGGAAACGAAAAATCAATCAAAATCTGAAATAACTGCTAGACAAATTGCTGCCGCTCAACTTTCAGATTTTTGCACAACTCCACCAGATACATGTGAAAAAAGAGCAACAACATTTGGTGAGAAATTAGAGAATGTTGTTGCTGAAATGCTTTTTGCCATTCAAAGTAATGGTGGTAACTTAGGTGATTACTTAGTCAATAAAGCAACTGGTGAAATATATGGTATGCTTGATGAGGGCAGAAGCTACATTAATAGAGCTTTAGTATTATTGAATGATTTTATTGCTAATATTAAAGGATGGATAATTGATAAACTGGAAGCTGGTGTAAAGGATTTGATTAATAATACACTAGGATTGAATAAAGAAGGTAGTGTATTAAACGAAGTTACTAAATGGTTTAATGGTTATCTAATTGAAGTCGGATGTTCCATGGAAGATCTCGGCAAAAGACTTGCTGATTGGTTGACTAATTTATTGATGGGATATATTACTCAAGTCTACAGAATGGTTGTTTGTCAATTAGATAAGTTAGTTCAAGGAATTCTAAATGAAATAACCAAAGCACTTGATGAATTACTTGCAGAAATTCTTGGTCCTTTACAAGAAATTTTAGGAGCAATTGCTGAACCACTCAATATTATTGGAGATGTATTGAATAAGGCAATGTCAATTCTTGGCATAACATGTTCTGGACCAAATCTCACTTGTGAAAATTTTAATAAAGTTTGCACTAATGGATCAACAGATAAAAATAAAGATCAAGATAAAGAAGATGAGAAAAAGAAAAATTTCCTTGACGACTTATTAGATAGTTTAGAAGAAGGAAATGATAAGCTATTCCCAACAACTAATCCAGATTATACTATCTACACCTGTGATGAAGCATATGAAGGAAATTCTCTGACTACTACTAGTATTGGATTTACTGGTGGTGTATTCGCTCCACCAGGCGGTGGTGGTGGTGGTTCCACATCCAAAGAAAAAATTATATATTCAATAAATGATATTACGGTGACAGAGGGAGAAATCGCTTCCTTTACTATAACAAGATCAGGAACAATATCTATTCCTTCATCTATTGTATATCAAACTGCAGATGGAACGGCAAATGATTCTGACTATCTGGAAAGTAATGGTATCATAGGATTTTCTGCTAACGAAAATCAAAAAATTATTTCAGTACAAACTTTCTTTGATACACAAAAAGAATCAGAAGAAGATTTCTTTGTCATTTTAGAAAACAATACTCCAATTAAAGGAACAGGAATCGTATTTGCAAAAAAGAAAGGCAGATGTATAATTAAGAAAAAACAATCAACTCCAGATAATATAGAAGAGGATAAACCCAAACCATTTGTTCCAGAAAAATTTGATCCAGATAAAATTTTAGATCAAATTTTTGATGATGATAACAATAATGAAAATAATCCTGGAGATAAAATAAATCCAATTACAAACAAACCAATAGAAAGTTACATAGTTACTTCTGATAAATCTGTTGTAAAAGAAGGAGATTTTGTAATTTATACAATTGAAACAAGTAATGTTACATCAGGCACTATTGTTTTTTATACCTTAACTGGAAGTGGAATCACTCAATCCGATATTGTTGGCGGAGCATTAACTGGATTTACATTTATAGAAGATGGTATTGCTCAAGTGACAATAGGAATTGAAGATGATACAACTATAGAACTTGAAGAAACTATGAGATTCTCTGTTGATGGTAAAGGAGCATATGTTGATGTGACAATTATAACTGATAAAACTGTTGGTGATCTTGATGATGGTATTGGTTCTGGTACAATTGATACTGTTTACACTCCTCCAGAGGAACCAATAGTAGATTCTGGAAAAATTATTACTGATGATAATGGTGGAATTATTAGTATTCCTATTGATAAACCTGGATCTCCATATGTAGAGCCACCATTTATCTTTATTAATGGTACTGGAAAAGGTGCATCAGCTGTTGCACTATTAGATGACAGAGGATTTGTGACTGAAGTAAGAGTAACAAGATCTGGATTTGGTTATAAAAAAAATCTTCCTTCTAGTAGCGGAGTAAGATGCATCATGGATTCGATGACTTTAATTAGACCTGGAATTGGTTATAAATCAGCGCCGTTGATTTATATTAATGGTAGGACTGATGTTGCAGAGGCTATCATTAATGAAAAGGGTTTTGTAATTGGTGCAAGAATTTTAGATAGAACCACTACCTTTGATGGTTATCCAGAAGTATTTGTAATTGGTGGTGAAGGATTCGGTGCAAAATTAATTCCATCATTTGTATGTCTAGATACAGATGAACTTACTCGTATTGGATCTACTAAGATCGGTACTGGTCGTTATGTTGATTGTCCATAGGAGGTATAGATTATGACTTCATCAGAGGCGGTTGCAGCAACCGAAGACGTATATGAGGCACTTAAACAAGGATTATTAGAACCAACAACACCAGATGAAGCTGAAGATCAAAAATTAGGCATCAAAATTAAAACCTTATTGAAAGGTGATGATTGTGAACTTCATGTCCGTTCTTATATTGGTGCTAGTGGTAGATTTGAACCAGATGCACTTGTAGTGTTTGGTCCAACTGATAGTAATATACAATTACTTGCTAATGGAAGTATTGATTTTATAACTGGTAAAAAAACTAAAGAAAGAGGAGCTGGCAGCGGGCAATTAAATATTACTGCTAATGGTGGAGTTCAACGATATGATTTTCCAACTACTATTTCATATAATAGTGCTGGATCAACGGAACCAAAATATGCTATTGGTATCACCTCACATGGCGATTACGAAGAGGAAACACGAGGAGAGAGGAAAATTGTTGCAACAAAATTATATATTTCAGCTGAAGACATTTATATCGTTGCGGGAAGTCACATTCATATTCAGGCAGGAAAACAAGTAGCTAGTGGATCTATTAAATTAACTGCTGGTAGATTTGAACAAAATTTTGTTAACGAAGATAAGATTTTGTTTGGTCAAAAAACACAGACTGGGGCTGGAGAAGATACTTCAATTGCTTTTGATCCAAGATCAACTACAACACTTACAAGTGCAGGAACTTTACAACATAGAATTACTGGTGACTATAAAATTGTCGTTGCTGGCGTCATGGCAACAAGTATCGCTGGAGCATCTCCAACTGGTTTAACAGGTGTTCCATTAATTACTGATAGGACACATGGATATTCATTAGATGTATTAATCGGAAAGACGAGAATTTTAAGTCGTGTTGGTTCAATTGATATATCATCACTTGGTCTTGGAAAAGATGATAAATTTGATCCAAAATCTTTACTCGATTTACCAGTTGGATCGGTAAATATATCTGGTCTCAAAGTTGGTGTTGCTTCTACTGTTGGTGGTGTATCTATTTCTGCTGGAGCAAAATTAAGTGCAACAATTCCATCTGGATTAATTATGACATCAAAAGATGTACTTACTGCAACTGCTACGGGTATTTGGACTGCATCAACTGCTGGTGCGATGAATTTAATATCTATAGGTCCTATGTTAGTTAAATCAACCGCAAACTTGAGTTTGAAAGGTGCTTTAATTTTCTTGAACTGAAATTTGAATTTTAGTTACATAAAAGTCGAAAAAATTTTTCCGCTAAAAAATCGTCAAAAAAGGTCCGCTAAATATTATACACCAACTGATCTTATATTATGGACTATAAACCATACTCTCCCGAATGGCATCGTAAACGTTATCTCAAAGAAGCGTTAGACAAGTATTTGGATGAATACATCGACAACGAAGTAATTCTTGAAGACATTTCTGATATTTTATCAGAGAGGTCGGAAAAAGCATACGAAGAATTCAATAGAGTTAACACCTTAGAATCGATGATACGTGTTAAATAATCCTATCTGGAGATTACATATGCTCTCTACACAATATCGTTTACGATTAGAAGAAATTTGTAGAAAGATTGTTTTACATGAATCAGTAAGTTTAGAAGATATGATTTGGGCAGAAAAGCTCTCAAAGGCAAATCGCTCTGCTGCTACAATCCTCCGTCAGGCAAGAAGAAAGGCAGAAAACCCTGATATGGATGCGATGGACGATTTTATGAACCAACTTGATATTGGTGGATTGGGACATGAAAGATTTGGTCGTCGTGGTTTTGATAATCCAGATGATCTACATGATTGGTTCAAGCGTGATGAAGATCAAACTGATTGGAGACAAAGGGATTGACAAGATCCTATAAACCGAGTAGGATAACTCTGTCGCAGTTTCAAGGATGGTATGGCTTTAGGTAAACAGGTAGAAGATAGTTTGAAGGAAGCAGAGGCAAATTTGCGTAATGCACTTGCTTTCGCCGCTAGACAAGAACGACCGATTGTTTGTAGTCAAATTGCTAAAATGATTAGCGAGATTGACCATATTGGTTCATTTGATGGTATATTAGATAAACTTGAGGAAATGAATAATGACAAAGAAAAGTTTTAAGCGTATCGATAGCAAGGGTCATGAGGAGATTTGGGAATGGGAGGAAACGCCTGAACTCAAGGCATTTATCAAAGGTCAGACAATTACAAAACTGTCCACACCCCCTGCTCGTCCTAAATAATTCATGCTATAATTACTAGGTAATCAAGGCAAGACGATGACTACGTTTCCAAACTGGCAACACCACAGCAATAAAGAGCAGAAGCGTAGTCTGAAACCACAGGCATTACGCCAAGCTAAAAAGCGTAAGCAAGCACTCAAAGCAAAACTATTAGTGCGAATATGAACCCCATGGGGGTGTAGCTTAATGGTTAGAGCGACCTGCTTATAACGGGTTAGTCTGGGTTCAACTCCCAGCATCCCTATTTGGGAAATTAGCTTAGCGGTAGAGCACACGACTGATAATCGTGAGGTCGGTGGTTCAAATCCACCATTTCCCATCGCTCCTTTAGCTATCTGGTGAAAGCAATCGACTCATAATCGATGTGAGGTGGGTTCGATCCCCTCAAGGAGCACCTTGCCCGTGTAGTCCAACGGCAGAGACAGGGGACTTAAAATCCCTCCAGTGTCGGTTCGAATCCGACCACGGGTATCCCTGTGTAAATAGTAACAGGAAATCACCTAATATAAATGACAACGCTCAAGTACACCATTACTCGTAAGTATGTCTTTGTTGACAACGAACCAGTTATGATGTATTATATTGAGAGTGTGCCATTTGCGTTTGATGTGCTTGAAGAATTTGAGAAACACGACAAGTGGATCTTATCTGAAGCAGCACTCAACCAAGAATATACTATGGAGGATATCTTTAGATACTCTGATTATTTGATTGCCGAATAATGCCACCCAGTTTTATTTGAATTAGATCTCGTTAACCCTGAAGTATTGCCAGATGAACCAGTTTCTTGAATATCTTGAAGGTAACTTTGCTAACAAGGTACAAGCACAATCTCATCCTACTCGTTATGCTCATATTCGAATATCTCATCGGAAACTTTCCGATTTTCGTTTCTATGGCGAACAAGCTTATAATTATCTCTTAGATAATCCATATCGTCAGTTTGTGATAGATGTGGTGCCAGAGAAGGGACAATTTCGCTTGAAAAATTATGAGATTGAAGATGCTAAACGTTTCATTAGGTGTCAAAATCTAGAACTCATCACAGATGATATCTTGATTTATCGTGAGGGGTGTGACGTAATTATGAAACAAACTGGACCAGAGACATTTCAAGGTGGCACATCAACTTGTGAGTGTTGGGTCGATTGGCAAGGTATCAAAACCTATGTTCAAAACGAAGTAACACTCACTAAAACTGAATATCATGTCGTTGATCGTGGACTTCATGCAGAAACAAATGAAAAAATTTGGGGTTCTGATTGGGGTGCGTTCAAATTTGTAAAAATGCCTGATTAGCTCAGTGGTAGAGCACTCGCCTTGTAAGCGAGCGGTCGTCAGTTCAAGTCTGACATTAGGCTTTGGATGGACTTCGGTTCTTCCATACGGGTCGGGACCATCATATCCGACCCACCTGGGGAATTAGCTCATTTGGTAGAGCACTGCTTTTGCACGGCAGGGGTGAGGGGTTCGAGTCCCCTATTCTCCATGAGTTCTCTACTCTATTATGTCTCTAATTTCTCAAACAGATCGTGCTATGACAATTCAAGCAATTGAATTTTACATTTCTTCTTTGAAAACATATCACACTCCAAATCCAGAAAAGATTAGTCAATATAATACTCTTCTAAACTGGATCAAATTAGAATATCAAAAAAATAATGCTCAGTAGCTCAGCGGTAGAGCGGACGACTGTTAATCGTTTGGTCGCAGGTTCGATCCCTGCCTGGGCAGTTTCTATTCGTGGTGACTGTACTTGGTCGGAACAATTTGGGTATATTTGGTTGTGTGTTAGGGAAATTATTAAAATGCAGCTCGAAGGAGACAACTACCACCCTGGCGTATAAATAACTTGAAGGAATAAGTAACACCGCAGGGTCTGTATAATCATGCCATTAACACGTCTGGATAATCTTATCAGTTCAAAAACTGGTAAGTATCTTTATGTTTCTCCTGATGATTTTAACGCAACCGATGCGTTATCGAACAGAGGTAATTCACCAATCACCCCATTCAAGAGTATCCAGCGTGCTTTCCTAGAAATCGCAAGATATTCTTACCTTCCTGGTAAGGATAATGACCGTTTTGACCAGTTTAGCATCATGTTGATGCCTGGTATTCACTATATTGATAACCGCCCAGGTCTTGTAGATACTAATGGTATTAGCGAATTTGGATTTGATCAAGCTTTAAATGCTTGGACAGATAATAGTATCTTAGATATCTCCAACCCCGACAACGTTCTTTGGAAGTTTAACAATACAGAGGGTGGTGCTATCATCCCTCGTGGTTCTTCACTTGTTGGTTATGATCTTCGTAGAACAACAATTAGACCTCTCTATGTTCCAGATCCAGCATCTGTAACTGTTCCTCGTTCTGCTATCTTTAATGTAACTGGTGGTTGCTATTTCTGGCAATTTACTATTAAAGATGGTCAAACAACGTCCGAATCTCCTCTTTATAATGTTGCCGAAGGAACTGGTGAAGTTTATTACGATCCATATGATTTTACAAGAAAGACTGCTCCAAACTTCTCCCACCACAAATTAACTGTATTCGAGTACGCAGATACTGAAGAACTATCTTTATTCTACAGAAAGATCAGTAAGGCATTTGCTGCTTATCAACCAACAATTGACGATCCAGGTGAATTTGACTTTAGAGTTCAAGAAAATAGAATTGTAGGTCCTCTTTCTGACTCTCGTGTTATTGAATCTCTAAAGTTTGTTGATGCTACAACTGATCCTAGTGTTCCAGCATCTACTACTGAAGTTACAGTAACAACTAAAGTTGATCATGGTTATTTCGCTGGTCAATTTGTATCTATTACAAATACTCAAATTGATGATGTATTAGAAGGATTCTTCCCAATTAAAGAAATTGATCCTAATGATCCTCGTAAATTTGTGTATGAAGTACCAGTTGTTGTAGGAGCAATCGGAACTAATATTGTATCTGGTCAAACCATCAGCGTTGATACAACACCAGCACTCGGACAGAACGCACAGACCCTTGCAGAAGTCGATAGTGTAGAATCTGCGTCACCATACGTCTTCAACGTATCTATTCGTTCTACCTGGGGTATTTGCGGTATTTGGGCAAATGGTCTGAAAGCTACTGGTTTCAGATCGATGGTTATCGCTCAGTATACTGGGGTTTCTCTACAACTTGATGACAGAGCATTTATCCGTTATGATGAATATTCAAACACTTGGAACCAAGCATCACTAGTTGATGCGTTTGCTACGGTTCCTTATCACGCAAAGGGTGATAGTTATTGGAAAGATGAATGGCGCAACTTCCACGTTCGTGCTTCGGAAGATGCATTTATCCAGAACGTTTCTATCTTTGCTGTTGGTTTTGCTGATCACTTCCTAATGGAAACTGGTGGTGACATGTCGATCACCAACTCCAACTCTAACTTTGGTAATACCTCTCTACATGCTATTGGTTTCAAAGGTTTCTCTTTCAACCAAGATAAAGCTGGATATATCACAGATATTATTCCACCAAAGAAAGCAATTGAAAATACAACAACTACTAAAAGAGTTGCTTACTATACTATTGATATTCAAGGAACAATTCAAAATGCTAATAACTATACTAAGTTATTCCTTGGTAGCGATGATATTATTACTCCAACAACTCGCCCAGCTGCGACAATTGATGGATTTAGACTTGGTGCAAAGTCAAATGATAAACTATATGTAAAATTAGGATCATTAACTCCTGGCGGTAATGAAATTTTTGAGGTAGAACTCCAACCAACTGGATTTGTTAAGTATATTGCTAAGGGTTCTATTCTAAATCCATCTGGAATTGCAATCAATAGTATTAGCGCAGATGCTGCTAACTTGATTGAAAGCAACCGCACCATGATCCAAGAAGAGGTTTTTGGATATATTCTTGAAAAATATCCTGCCCTTCAAAATATTCCTTACGTCAACCCAGGTCTTGATCCTGCTGCTGGACGTTACTTTGATGCTCGTAATCTAATCTTAAACAACCGTCAAGAGATCGTTGATACAGCGTTCAACGAAATGGTTGCAACGTATGGTCTTGCAAATATCCAGGGTGTTGCTAACGGTAAGTGCAAGCGTGATATTGGACTTATTGTTGATGCTATTGCAGAAGACTTGAGAGATGGCGGCAACAAAAATATTATTGATGCTACTAAGACTTACTTTAGTGGTAATGGAACACCTATTGCAAATGGTCTTGTAGGAGAGGAAGTTTATTCTGTATATGCTTTCAATAGAGCAAGAGATCTCTGCAAGAAGGCAGTTGCTAACTTACTAACTGTCAAAGCAACTATTTACGATCCAGAAACAAATAGTGTATTCAATAAGCCAGGTAATCCATATGGTTATGTCTTTGGAAATTATGGATCTTCTCTCGGACTGAACAGTTCTGGTGTAACAGTTGATGCATCAAATAAAGAAAATCCTGCAGGTCGTAACAGAACTGCTCGTAATAGAATTGTTGCTAACAGAGAGTTTATTCTTGACGCAGCACTTGCTGAAGTAAGTGTATATCATCCAGATTTCCAAATCCCAGGAGATCCAGCAAATAACAACCAGTCACGTTTTGCTGATGGTTTCCGTCTAATTCGCCGTAACAGCAAAGAAATCTTAGATAGAGCACTTGCAAAAATTGCTGTAGATTTTCCGAACTTTTATTTCCCAGGTGATCCTCAAACAACGGTTGATTCTAGATTTTATGATAGTCATCGCCTAATTCAGCAAAATAGACAGCATATTATTGATAGAGCAGCAGCAGAGATTGCAGTTCAACATCCAGATTTCTACTATCCTGGTGATCCAGCAACAACTGCTGTATCTAGATTCAAAGATGCTTATCGACTAATCCAACAAAACAGAACAGCAATTATTGATACTGCTTTTGCTGCAATTGCTCCTGCGTTCCCAACTTTTGTTATCAACGCAACAAATACAGCTAAGTGTAAGAGAGATATTGGTATCTTCGTCGATTCTGTATCTCTAGACATCGCTCAAGGCGGCGGAAATGTATACAGTCGTCAATTTGTTCTTTCATACTTCAATAATGGCACTCCTATTACAAATGGTCTTGTAGGAGAAGAAGCACAGTCAGTTGTCGCTTTCCAAAAAGCAAGAGATGAGATGAATAAGGCAGTTGCTAACCAACTGGCAATCAAAGATCTTACAATTACTGCAGACCCTGCACCTGGATCTGGAGCTGTATCAAATACAAATCCTACCTCCTGTGCTAATGTTCAAGCTGCTATTACTAGCTTGTCACTAATTGTTACTGATATAATTACTGCTGGTAGTATAGCTGCCCTTCCTGCCGAGTCAGTATCAACTACTGTTCCTGCTGGAGAAGCAAAATGCAAGAGAGATATTGGTATCTTTATTGATGCAATCTCACTTGACCTATTTGTTCGTGGTAATGAGTATGCATATAAGTTTTCTGCCGAATACTTCACAAATGCAACTACTCCTCTTCCTAATGGTTTAGTTAATGAAATAGGAGAGAGCATCACAGCATTCAACAAAGCTCGTGATGTAATGAAACTGGCAATCACTAACCAGTTGTTTACTAAAGATCTTACAATTACTGCAGATCCATCACCTTCTTCTGGTTCCCCATCAAATGTAAATCCAGACTCTTGTGCTAACGTCAAAGCTGCAATTGATACTCTAACAACACTTGTTACTACAATTCTCACTAATGGCAACTTGAGTTCCATGCCACAAACTATCAACAAGGGTTCTTCCCCTGCTGGTATGAAGAAGTGTGCTCGTGATATTGGATACTTTATTGATGCAGTTGCTATTGACGTATTTACTGGTGGTAATAAGCACACGAGAGAATTTGTCAAGCAATACTTTACTAATGCCACAACTCCACTTCCAAATGGTCTGGTTGGAGAGATATTAGAAAGTAATGTAGCATTCAACGAAGCTGCCGAATACATGCGTAAGGCAGTTGTAAATGCTCTATACCACAAAGATCTTACAATTACTGCAGATCCTTCACCAACATCTGGTGCAGTCGGTAACCAAAATGTCAATAACTGCAATAATGTAAGAGCAGCAATTACAACTCTAGCGACACTTGTAACATCTACTCTTACTGCTGGTAATCTCAATAATCTACCTGTTGAAAATGCAGGTACACTATTAGCTGGAGAAACTAAGTGCCGTAGAGATATTGGTATCGTTGTTGATGCTATCGCACAAGATCTCTGGTTTGGTGGTAATGAGTATACTATTGCTGCTACAAAGGAATACTTTACAAATGCAACTACTCCTCTTCCTAATGGTTTAGTTAACGAGATTGCTATGTCAATCACAGCATTCAAGAGAGCTGCTGATTTGATGAACCGTGCTATCAACAACCAGTATTATGATAAGGACTTTACAATTACTCTTGACACTGTTGGAGATCCAGTAGTTGTTGCTGATATTCATGCTGATGCACACGATCTTGTCATGAATAACAAAGAGTTTATTGCGAAGGAAGCATACTTACGCATGAAACTAGCATATCCTAATTATGTTCCACAGACTGGAAACACAGAGCAAGATTGTCTTGACGATGTATATGATGTTCTTAGAGAGGTTATGTGGGATGTCAAGTTTGGTGGCAACTCAAAGACATATGATACTGCAAACATCTACGTCACAAATACTTATCAGGGTCAAACAATTCAAACATTCATCGATTCTGAGCGTGATGAAGCTGCCAAAGTATTCCTAGAGGCAAAGAAAGTAGCAATTCAAGTTCTTAGAAATGAGACTGTAGCTGTAACTACTGGTAACACCTTTACTCAAAAGAAAGATCTTACAATTGTTACTGACTGGGATGCTGATGAGTTACTACCTAAGTGTGGATCTGCTGTAGGTGCAGTTGATACTCTATTTGGCATTCTATTACAAGCAGTTGGTAATGATAGTGGTGTTGGTAATCTAACTGGCATTACAAGAACTGCTCCAGCACAACCAACAACTTATTCTATTGGTAATTGTAGCGATGTTCTATCGACAATTGATACTCTTACTGGTATTCTATGTGACGCTCTGTATGCTGGAAATCTAAGCACTTTACCTCCTCTAAGTAACGGAGAGTGGGATTGTGCTAACGTTCGTGCATCTATTGAAAACCTATTTGATATTGTTACCGATGCAGTTGGTTCTGGATCTCTTGCTGGATTACCAATAGTCAATTCTGGTGACTTTATTGCTAATGGTAGACTATCTAAGTGCTACCGTGACGTATCATTTATTGTTGATGCAGTTGTCAACGACTTAAGACTTGGTGGTAACGTCAATAGTATCCAAGCAGGTGAAGCTTATTATGTCGGTAACAATCTAACTTATATTGATGGTGAGAAGTCGGAAACTATTGATGCTTGGAATTACGTTGGTGATATTGCTATCGCAGCGATGCGTAACTTTGATTTCCTTGCTGTCAATTGTGTAACTACTGCAGGATCTGCACTGGTTAATGTTGGTGATTCTAGAGGAATTCCAATCGGTATGAGAGTTGTTGAGTATGCAAACACTCCAACTCCTTTTGTAAATGGATTACTCCAAACAGGAGCAGTTCCAATCTATACTAATATTCCAAAAGATACATTTGTCAAGAGAATTGTAAGTAGTACAGTAATTGAACTTGGTGTTGCAAATTCAAGATTTACTTTTGGAAGTACTGTAAATGCTTTACAATCAAGCACAACTACAAAACTATACTTTACCTTTGAGAAAGGTGCTTGGGCAGATACATTACCAAAGAAAGTAAAAGTTGGACCAGCAAATACAAATCCAGATGTAATACAAGATACAACTGCATTTACCCCAACTGCTCCTACTCAAAGAGAATGCGCTAGTACTGCTAATGCAATTATTACTTTGGTTGGTAATATCACAACTATTATCAATAGTGGATTAGGCACAGTTGCACTTCAAGAACAAACAGTCAATACAGCACTATTTGCTTCTCGTGCTACAATCTTTACAATTGATACAACTGGTTATGGTTCTACTAATGCTCATAACTTCGAGACTGGAACTCCTGTAAGACTTGTTCCACGCCCTCGTTTTGATATTACTACTGGTAAATATGTCGAAGTTGATAAGCGTTTAGTTAGACTTCCAAAAGGATTTGAAACTAATAGAACTTACTATGTAATTGCTCCTGGTAGAAGAACTCAACCAGAAGACTACAGCAGCACAACATTCTTTAATGGTAGCGATCAAACTAAATTGATGCTAGCAACATCAAAAGAAAACGCTGCTGCTGGTATTTTCATTTACGCATCAGAAACACAAAGTATTGATCCTAATGTAGAGATTGATCTTTATCAATTTGTCCTTGATGATAAGTACGATCTCCATACTTACAAATGTAATTTAACTAATACTGTTAATGCTGGTATTGAAACTGATGTATCACATATTTTTGATAAACCATCTGCTGCTACAACTCCACATAAAGTATTTTTCAGAGCAGTTGAAGGTGGGCAACTACCTATTGTTGCTAGTACTTATCAAAATGATCCAACTGTCGCAGTAACTAATCCTCAAAATGCTAATGTTGGTAGGATTAATCCTCAAATTGAGTTCTTTGCTCGCTATCAAAATGATAAAGTATTTACTATTCATAAAACTCATGCTGATGCAATTAATAACGTAAATCCAATTCAATTCTTTGCTGGTCAAGCAGGACTAAAATTTGATGTCTATGCTAACAAGCGTAGATCTCCTATGAAATTTGATCCATCATTTACTGATACAAAGGCAACTGCAGGTAAATGGTATATTCAATGTAAGGATGTTGTTACTGGTGGTACTCCTAGTGATATTGCAAAGAGTATTTTCTCTAGAATTAATCAATCTGATTATTCTGATAGACCAAGAACTACGGATATGTGGTATCAGCGTCTTGATGATAAGAGAGCTGCTGATGATAGAACATATAAGATCCGCTATGTCATTCCTAAGTATCTCGAAAATGCAAGAGATCCTATTAACGGATTTGTTCTTAAGACAAGGACTGATGATACTCGTAAACTCATACCACAAAAGATTGTATTAAAACCAGTTACTGGATCAGTATATGGTGCTAGGTTTGAAAACCCAGTACAAGCTGGTGAATATATTGGATATACTGCAGCACAATTTACATCAAATAATTTAAACTCTGATGCAGCATATGATCCATTCAAGAAAGATTTAACAAATCAAGGTATTGATTATCGTGCATTTGCTAAGTTCTCTTCTGGTATTCAAGCAACAATTCAGAGTGGTCGTTATGTTGCAGATTCATTAAATCCAAGTATCAAATATCTTGAGTTAACAGTATATGATCATACTGTTGATGCTCTAAACTTCCCAGGATTGAGAAACGAAATCTTTACAACTGTCAAGATTACTTCTCCTCAAGGCGGAGATTTTGTACCAAATAAAACTCAAAGTATTAATACTAATAAAGTATTCTTTACTGGTAATTCTTCTGGATCTGCTTATATCCATGCTTACATGAGTGTAGGTGGAGATCATTATCTGATTATCAAGGGTATTGCTGGTGGCAAACTTGAGTATAGTGAGTTCTTCAATACAAGATTTACTCAAGGAACTGTCTTTGCAGACATGATCGAAGACCAGGATATGGGTAAATCCTTGCCACTCAAGACTTTGATCCGCAAGCGTTATCCTGAATATTATTGGAGACAAAACGGAGCTAATGTCTATACAATTACTCCTGGTGATAAGATTCAAGATGATGCTGGTATCGAATACTATGTTGATAGTGTAGAAGATGCTGGTGTTATTGAAGATACTTTCTATATTTTTGCTACTCAAACACTCCAACGTCGCATTTCGGGTCAGCAAGATGGTATTTACTATCTAACTTGTCTACGTGGTAATATCTCGCCATTCCCAACTGGTGCTGGTGTTATCAATAACTTTAGAAACTTCAAGTTCTCTCAACCAGTTAGCAGACTATATCCATTAAACTACAGAAACGATCCTCTCTGGTTCCAAAAGAATGGAACAACCAACGAAGAGAAGAACTATTATGCTGCACTAATTGATCCACCAGCAGCACTATCTGCCGCTGATAACTATATCCATGGTCTGGTCACAGTTAATGATTTTAAAAATTCTGTAACCAGAGAAACAATTGGTGATCTTATTAAGCAACCAGCATTTGTAGAAAATACTTATAGCGGAACTGTTGTAAAGTATGGCAAAACTCTAAATTCTTCTATTCAAGCACAAGATGGTAATGCAACATCTGGATCTGAAGATCGTATTATTCCAATTTCTGGTAATAGCACAGTTGTAACTGATCAAAGATACTACGTTGAGCTTCGTAGACCATCGATTGCTCGTGCTGGTAACCATACGTTTGAATACCTTGGTTTCGGTCCTGGTAACTACTCTACAGGTCTCCCTGCCCGCCAGGAAGTCGTCCTAACACCAGATCAGGACTTCTATGCCCAAGCGAAGAAACAAGACGCTGGTATCGTCTTCTACACAGGTATCAACTCTCAAGGTGATCTCTATATTGGTAATAGAAGAATTAATGCTATTACTGGTGAAGAAACCTTTATTGATAAAGCAAGTCTTACTGATGACGGAGATGCAAATGATGTTGTAGGAGGTCTGGTTACAACCTTTGATACTCCTGTAACCTTCAACGAAAACTTTACTGTTGTTGGTGGAGATGGATCACTTATAACCACCTTTGAGTCTCCTGTTGTTGTTTCTGTACAGGATAATGATCTAACACAAGAACGCAATTCTCTAATTATTCGTTCTAATGTATCTTCTGTAGACCCTGTAACTAATTTAGAACAAGATGAAGGACTTGATAGAACACAATTCGCCCCAGTCAGCAAAGGCGATATTACGTTAGGTAAAAATAGGATTCAATCCGCTATTTTTGCCTTTAGTTCAAGAGGTAAAGGACAGGAGTATCTAATTCAAACTCATAGTGTAGTTGGTATTGCATCAAATCTTACTCCAAATCAATCACCAGTTTACGATCCAACTACAGGTATCGGAACTGCTATTCCAGGCACTGGTATTCCTGGTTTTCCTGGTAATCAGTTTGTAACTTATGGTAACACTGTTACTGGTGGTTTGTTGCCAACAACTGGTGATATTTTACTTAAAGGATCTGAAATTGGTAAAACAGGATCACTAGGATTTATTCTTTCTAACTACTATCAAACTATTCCTAATGGATCTATTGAAAATGTAATTTTTGATGGTAGTACTACTGTCAAAGTTACATTTAGATCTATATCAACTGGATTACCAATCGCATGTCAGGATATAGGTATTACTTCTGCATCTCAGATTAGATTTAAGAACTATCCTGATGTTAATCTAAATCTAACTTGGACAATTTACTCACCTACTGGTGATGCATTCTCCCCAACAAAACCATATATCTACGTCCAGATTTTCGCCCAAAGACCTGCACTTGTACAATCATGGGCAGATCTAATTACTCAAGCAACAAATGCCAATAATCCTCTTCCAACAATTGAATTCTCTAACTCAAACTGGAAGGAAGTTGGTGTACTTGGTGCAGAAGCTCTTAGAACAGAAACTGAGACTATTGGTAATTACAAACTTGGTATCAATACAGTTGCACGTTCACCACATGATGCACATAAAAATGCATTTGTTGATTCTGCTACAACTGATCCTCGTGCAAACCTAGATGTTGTTGGTAATGCATATATTAGCGGTAAGAAGACCACAAACTATTTACAGCACCCTAATTTTGCTAATCGTAATAAGAATGCGATTGCTGATGCATTTGTAGTTGGTGGTGATAGTGCCTCTCCAACTGACTACAGCACACTCAGAGTTGATACAAATACTGTTGCAATTACTGAAGCTTCACGAGGAAATAACCTTGGAAGAGTTGGTATCAATACAGATCAAACAGTTACTAATAAGCAACTCAACAGAGCACTCGTTGTTGTTGGTGATTCTAGATTTACTGAAGATGCTAGATTCCAAAGAGATATTGAAGTCTATACTGATGGTGGAACTGATACTGCTGAAATAAGAACTGGCATAACAACTGGTAATTTCAATCTACTTAATGGATCTACAACTACCCAGTTTACTGGTCAATTATCAATTACTGCTGGTGTTCTAAGCAAAGCAAATTCTAAGGGACTTAGACTTGGTAATAATCTTGCCTATATTGAAATAGGTGACGTATATACTGATGATCAGTTTATCTTCATCGGTAATAATTCAGATCACTCCAATATTCTTATCGGTGATATTTCTGATGCTGCTGATAAGATTTCGAAAATCTCGATTGGTGGTGCCTATGGCACTAACTCTTCAAACTCCTTCACAACGTTTGGAACTAGAAGAGTAAACTTTGCTGGCGATGTATTATTTGGTGCAAATAAACTACAGGGTGGTAATAGACTCAATCCAGAAATGGTCGTTACCGTTGGCACAGAGGCAGGTATTGTTGAATTCTTTACTGGTAATACACAAACCCTTGATTTTGCAACTAATGCATCCGAAATCAATATTGGCGGTCAAGGTGGTCAAACAAAAGTCAGAAACAACTTACTTGTTGACGCTGCTGCTCGCTTCAATTCTAATATAGTTCTTTGTGGTGGTTTTGCTTCATTCTCATTTGTTGGTAATAGAGCACAACTTGGTTCTACACCATTTAGTCATACTTCTGGAATACTAGGCAGCAATACATTCAATTCAAATATTGATATTGTTAACGTATTTGTAGTAAATGTTGTCAATCAAAATATTCCAACAGTTGCAGAACTAGCAGCTGGATTCAACAGAATTGATACTGCAGGTGCTGGTGTATGGGGTGGAAACTCTGGCACTTCTAATTTCCAAGCAGCAGTTCCTGGTGCTGGTCCCGAAGGAGGAACACTACCAGCACTAACTGGATTGGATTATTACATGCCAGTCAAGTATAAGCCAACTCCATATTTCAAAGCTGGTGATTACGTAATTGTTGATACTGGAATTACTGGAACTACACATCCAGAAATTGTAAGAATTACTGAAGATGGATTACAAGGTGCAGAGACTGCTCCTTATTATCTAAAAGTTCGTCGTCAACCACTTGGTACATTCACTACAATTAAATCAAATCACCCAGATACAACAAATATCTGGAAGGTGAATGTTGCATTTGATGCAACATGGATTACTCAATCTATTGATGCTTCTGGAGTTCAGGAAAATGTATATCTTGCTGAGTTTGGTGGTTCTCTAACTACTAATGATTATGTAATTATTGATAGAGAAGATACTAATAATGACGGTATTGCTGATAAGGGTGAAGTATTTAAGATTGCTTCTTTACTAGCTCAAGTTGCTAAGAAGTTTAGCATTAAGAATGGTTGTGACACAGCAGCAGAAGAAACAGTATTTGAAGTTGATTCAACAACTGGTAGTGTTTCTTTAGGTGACCCTGGCAATATTAATACAAATACATTCATTTATGGAAATCTAACTGTAACTGGTCAGTGTGGTGGTGCAGGAACAGCAGATAATACAAAACTTACATTCAAAAATGAGCTTTATACCACAGCACAAATTGACATTTGTACTGGTGATGCATTCTTTGGAAGTAATTTTGCAACAGTATTTGTTGTTGGTGCTTTCTATGGAACAACAGCAGCTGCTCATACTACAACTACTCCAGTTCATGTCTATAGAAGAGATCCATTTAGTATTCAAGCTGCTGGTCCGCTCACAACAATCCTTGCTACTCAACAAACTGGTAGTGTAACTCCAGCAACATCTAATATTCCAATTGCAACAAACTTATCAGCATTCAATAAGGGAGATCTTGTTGCTATTGTAGATGGAATTTCTAAAGTTGAAATTATTCAAATCACAGATACACCATATACTGATTCTAACGGAAATAAATTACTTCCTACATCTACTAATGCTATATATCCAACTGGTGGTAGAGGAAAAGAAAGTACAACAGCACAATCATGGAACAGTGGAGCAATTGTCGTTAGGATTCAAAAGGATCCAAGAACCACAACTCTTGCTGAAGCTATCCCAGCAACTGGAAGAATTTCTGTTGAAGCTCCAAATATCAATCCTAATAAGATTCGAATTAAATTAGTTAATGGCGATCTTATTGCAGAAAAATTAGACTATGAATACTTTGTTAGAATTGATAATGAATTCTTCTATCCAGATAGCAAGAATAGTGCAAATGACCCAGTATATGGTGTAAGACTTCCAAAATCATATCGTGATCCTGTTACTGGTGATATTGAGAAGTTCTTTGGTGGTGGAGATCTTACATCTCATGGATCTCTTAACATCACAAGTGGAAATATTAGAGTCTATGGAACTGATGGAACAACTTTAGTATTCAACGTAACTAATGATGATGGTCACCCTGGTGATGGTGCAATCGTTGACGAACTTACTGGTAGAAACGGTATGTATCTCAAGGGATTTGCTAACATCTACGGTAACTTGCAGGTTTATAACGAGCAGTGCCAAGAGAACGGATATTGTGATAATAAACTGGTATTCAAAGTTGATAGAGGAACTGGTAAGGTTGATATGGGTGAATCCCTGTATATTCAGGGTCAGGTATTTGGAACAGAATCTGCTTCTACACCAATTCTCCATATTGATAATCTTGGATCTGCTGGTACTGGAGGAACAACTGGACCTAGAGACTTTATTTTATATCAAGATGGTTCAATTGATGCATTTGGTATTAAACAATATTTTACTGCAAACGGTGGTAGAAGATGGACTTATGTTGCACAATCTGCAACTGGAATCGGTCAGACTCAAGCAAATCCATTACAACCAAATAATAATTACTTGTTGAATCTTACAACTGGTGGTAATATGGTTCTTTATCTACCAACTAATGCTGTTACTGGTGATATAATTAGATTTATAGAATTAACTGGAAATCTAAGTTACAATACAAACCTCGTTATTAGAGCTCTGAAGATTAATAATACTGCTACTGGAATCCAAGGAGATGTCACTGGTTCAAAACTAACATCTGGTTCTGGATCTGGTCTTCTTGCTCAAAGTTGGGATAGTGGTGAACTTATTATTCAAACCAGAAATGCCTCATTTGGACTTCTATTTGTTGGAACAACAGATGCTCCTAATGATCCACTTGCTTCAGAAATTCCTTCAAACCTTCGTGGTTGGTGGTTAGTAGAACTATAATCTTATGGCACAAAATTACGGTTCAATTAAATCCATGAAAACTGCCAAAATTGGCACAATCATGTTATGGTCAGGAGATGGAAATGAGGGAGATATACTTTCTAACGTTCCTAATGGTTGGATATTGTGCGATGGCAAAGTATACCAAGCTAATAGATATCCATTATTGACTTCTGTTCTTGGTAATAGTTATGGAGGATCTACTATAACTGGAGATTTCCCACATTATGGCGGTACTATCAAGATACCAGATATTACTGGAAGATGCATGATGGATTTAGAACCGCAGATGTTAGCACAAAGTGCTTATCAATATGGTCAAACAGATGCGCTTAGTAAATTATCTGCACTTGTTGTTGATGATGGATTGACTGTTTCTATTCCTACTTTAATTTCTGCTGATACAGATTTAGCATTTAATGTTGCTTCTCAAATTTTATTTGTTGGAAAAATGACTGGTGCTCCTGGGCAATCTAATATAACAATCAGTCCTCCGTCATTTTCAACAACTGTTTATACTGTTCCTAGAAAACTTGGTATCAATCATACGCCTTATCATAAACATCCTGGAACATATGATAGCGCACTTGCTGGTTCAGCACCACCAGATGTATTCTCTCCTTCATCGATGACAGTTAGCGGAAGTAGAAGTCTTCCTTTAGGGTGTGGAAGTCTTTCATGGAATGAAGCAGCATTCAACCAAGAAGCTAATGCAGATACTTGGTGTCAGGGTGCTGCTCCAATCACATTTTATGATGAAAATACATTAATTCAAACAAATCAATTTAATACATTTCCTGCCCTAGGTGGTTCGGTTACATATGATTACTCTTCAATACCATCATCAACTGCACCAGCGAGAGTTTTAGAATCCCAAGTTTATACTGATCTTATTTCTGCTAGTATTCCTATTACTACTCACGCTGAAGCTGCCTGGACGGGAATGTTCCCTCGTCCTATGGAGACTTCAAATAGAAGAAACTATTTTGGTATTAATACTGGAATTACTGGTGGAACAGGACTGACAGATGACCCAGAAGCAGCACCAGTTTTTGCTGTTAGTAATATTACTATTACAGCTCAAACTGCTCAAATAACCTTGCCAGCATCAACAAATTTAGGAACAAATAAAACAAATATTGTTCCATTTATGTATGTTCAATCTGGGACTACTAGTGGAACATTTATTCAACCTGGAACTCAAATTTTAGGATTGTTCAAAGATGATAATGGAAATTATATTTTAGATCTTAGCAACGCAATTGGTGGCGCTGGATCTGTACAAACAAGTCTAACTTTTAGACATGGAACTTTTCCAACTTCATTAAATTCTACTGCTGCAGCACAAGATCCAGCATCATCAACATTTGCGTCACATAATCATGCTAGTTTTGATGTTACTATGTTAAATGGTAATCTTACAGGTCCAACAACACATCCAGTTACTAATGTTCAACGTGGTGATGTCACACCAGAGACTATTACTGGTGCCCTAAATATATTAGCAAATATTGCTAATCCATCACTAAATGTTGTTTACATCATTAGGGCATACTGATGGCAGTACATTACTCAAAAGAAAGAAGTAAATATGGTACTCTTACTGGTAGTATCATCGTTTGGCCTGTAGAAATTCCTTCTGCAAATAATCCACAAAATCCAGATTCTAAAAATATTTTGCCTGCAGGATATTTAAGGTGTGATGGGTCAAAATATAATGTAGCACAGTATCCAGATCTTGCAACAATTATTGGTACTGGTAGTAATTGTAAATTTGTAAGAAAAGATCAAAATGGAGTTCCTCTTACAGTATTGACTAACGATGAATTTGTTGTTCCAGATTTAGGATCTAAGTATCCTAGACCAACTCCTGGTGCTGACGCTGGGGTATATAATAATATTTTAACAGAGACACAGGCTGGAAATTTTATTAAAAGATCTGGTATGGGTGTAGAAGCAACATCTAACGTTGGTGAAGTTGCGACTGTCACATATTCTGGAAAATTTATTATACCACCACAGACTTTTGCTCTCAAGGGTAAAGCAGCCTATACATGGGGTAATGCTGGATATACTGATTCTGAAGCGGTTGATACTTTAGCACTTCACCCTCATATGCATTTTTCTACTACAAATAGAGTTAGAATAAAACCAAAAAACCCACCAACAAATGGTCAAGATATAGCCCAGGGGGTACAAAGTTTTCAAAATGCAAGTACTGTTAATATTAATGATTGGTTAAATGCTACAAAATATAGTGAGGGTGGACTGAGTAATGGAGCTCCAGGAAGCAATCAACCCGCATGTTGGGCAATTGCATCTGGAGAAAAAGCTAATACACGAGATAATCAAATTATTGTTCCGTTACCACCACCGCTTTTCTTGGGTAGTCAACTTACAGCTTATAGTAATTTTTGTCGAACTGGATGCTCACTATCAAACTTAAGATGTTATTGTTTAATCAAAAGTCAATATTCATATAGTTTAGGTGAAGATTGGTTTGGATTTCCTGGAACAAGAGTATATGTATATGTTGATTCTTTAATTGGATGTGTTCCTGATCTTTTTAATGGAGGTGCAGATGGTGAAACTTGGTCAACTACTGGAACTACTCCTGCAACTTATCTTACAGGAGCTTTTGGTGTTCCTAGTGACTGGAAAGGTACATCACTTTCTGATGTATTACCACTCAATTCAAATTTAACTAGTACATCATCATTTCCACAAGCACATAATATTCAAAGTGAAGTAGAAGAACTTCAATATACTGATGGTGTTGATGATCCTACTGTACATAACCATAAAATTCTTATAACTAAATCTGGTCACAATTTTAAAATTGTCACAGATACATTTTTATTGGAACCAGATGCATTAAATACTACGATAAGTCTTTTTCCAGAAACAGAAGCATCTATTGATGCGGTGTCATCACCATTTATTGTACTAGAATATTTAATAAAGATATAAAATGCCAGCTTTTAATCCTGTATATCGCAATAACAGACAAAATTATTACTCAGAGAAAGGTCCAGACTCTGCCTCTGTAGGAACGATCATTAATGTCTTAAAAACTAAATCTGGTAAAAAATCTTTTGATTCTGAATTTGTGCCAACTGGAAATGCTGTTAATGGAACAACTTCTTACGTAAATATTACTGGTGATGCTCAACCAGAATTGAATCCAGATTTTCAATATAGAGGATATCTTTATTGTGATGGATCTGAATATAATATTTCTGATTATCCTTTATTATATGCAGCAATTGGGAATAGTTATGGTGGATCTTCTAGTAACGGAATTACTGTCTTATCAGGTGGTAGTGGATATTCTTCTACGAATACAGTAACTTTTTCTGCAGCACCAACTGGAGGGATTACAGCAACTGGAACAATAGTTGTTGATAGTGGTAAAGTTACTTCAATTACTATCATTAAAACTGGAGTAGGTTATACAACACCACCAACAATATCTATTTCTGGTTCTGGCACGGGAGCAACATTTAAAATTAGAATGAACAATCAGGGTTCAATTGCTCCAATTTTACAAGAAAATGTATTAGAGCATTGGCCTGATACTGATATGGGAACATTTAAAGTTCCTGATTTGCTTGCTAAAAAAATTGTTGGATATGGACCAGTTTATGGTAGTGGATCACCAGTTATTGCAAATATCGATTTAGTAATTGGTATTGAAAGTATTGGTGGTAAGTGGTATTTTGATGAACAGTCACAAAAAGGACAATTTAATTTGGGAGCTGTTACCACAACTGGATATACGGATGTTACTGATACTCTTAGTGGTAATATTATAGGATCAGAAACAATTACATTTACACTAGCAGAAAAGAAGTTATCTGGAGCACCTCAACATTCTCATTTACTGTTTCACTCAGAATGTCCACAAACATCAGGACTAAAATCGGGCGGAATATATGATACATATTTGACTGGATATAAGACTGGAAAGGGTAAAGTAGAAGGATTTACTCCCTCTGGTGGAGTTTCACTTACACATAGTCATGCTCTATTAAAAAAAGCAAATACTAATGCAGCATTTGCAACATACGACTTATTTAATTACACAGGAGGAGATCCAGAACTAGGAACTATCAAACCAAATGGTACTACTGTTTTTGCATCTGGTAACTCTGGAACATTTGAGTTGATTACATTTACACCAAATCCAACTTTTAGATTTTTTAGTTCTACTTCTTTAATTGGTGGTAGAACTATCCTAACTGCTGGGACACCAATTTATGATTATCAAACAACAAGTTATAATAGTCCTGGAACTTATAACTATAGTTTTAATACTGCTGTTAATGAAATCACCATTACTGTTCAAGGTGGTGGTGCATCTGGAGCAGTTTATGATCAAGCAGGTAATAATGGTGGAACATCCTCCGTAAATATAGGTAATGGACTATGTGTTATTACAGCTGGAGGCGGTAATAAAGGTAATGCTGCTGGGGCAACAACTGGCGGTAGTGGTGGTACTGCTGGGACAAACAGCATTACTGGTTCTGCTTCTAGTATTTTTAATATAACAACAAATCAGGGTGGGGCATTAGCAGGATTTTCTGGTGGAAATGGCGCCGCAGGGCAATTTTGGAAAAATTTATATCCAACAGAAAATCCATCTGGAACCTGGGGTGGTGCTGCAAGTGCAAGTGGAAGTGCTGGAAAATATTTAAGTGTCAGTAATGTGGTTCCACTACCACCTGTAACATTTAATTATCCAAGTACTGGTGCGTTTGCAGTCGTACCAACTAGCACAAACTATACTATAACTGGTGTAACATTTGAACTTTTTGGATCAGTTGGTATCAATCCAAATTTCTATCAGTATGGATGTACAACTGGTCAAGGAAAACCTGGAAAATACATGAAACTTAGTCTTAAAAATCTTTCTAATGCTCAAGGGGCTTCATTTTCTTGTTTTCCAGGACAAGGTGGACAACCAAGACCAACATCAGCAGCAGCAACATATGGAACAGCAGGTGGTGGAATTGGAGGTTCTGGTTATGTTAGCAACGGTGGTGGAGGTGGAGCTGCAACTATTATTATTGGTTCTGCTGGAGGTGTTACTGCTTCAATTCTTGCTGGCGTAGGCGGCGGTGGGGGTGGAGGTGGAACGGGTGAGGGACAGTGTGGTGATAATGCCACTGGTAATCCAATCACAGATAGTCCTCAAGCTGTAACACAACCTTTATTTTCTGGTGCTGGTGGCGCTGGTGGTAATTATGGATGCCAAGGCGGCGGCGGCGGCGGCGGTGGCGGCGGGGTCGGATTAGCAAATCAAGCTGGACAAGTTCAAGGACCTGAGGGTGGTGGTAGTGCAGGTGGAGCAGGCGGCGGTGGTGGCGGCACAGGCGGACATGGTGGAGGTTATGGTGGTTCTAGAGGATTAACTAGTTATCGCTCAGATGTGTTTGACTTGATTGCATCTGGTGACAGTTCAACTACTAATGGTAGAATTGTAGGTCAAATTACAGAAGATAGAAGTTATTGGACTTCTGGAGGCGGCGGAGGAGGATCGGGCGGTAAGATATTTGGAAATATATTAGGAACTGCTCTAAATGCAAACGGGATTTCTTCAGCAGTAGTTACTGTTGGTAGTGGAGGTTCTGGTGTTTCTAGACAAATTAGTGGGTCGAATAGTGTAAGTAGTAATAATGGCGGAGGTGGATTTGTTACAATTCAGTCTGCTATCATTACAGGATATCAAGGTGGAACAAGCACTATTTCTATTGGTGATATTATAGAAAGTGCAAGTGCTGGTCCAGAAATTTACTCATCTGGAGCTGGTACAGGAAATGCAAGTGGATTCAAATTACCAACAACACAAGTTCCTACTGTTGTTATTAGTCCTCAACAAGGCACACCTGGATCTGGTGCAACTGCTACTGCCATAATTAGTAATGGTGCCGTTACTGGATTTACTATAACTGCTAGTGGTAGTGGTTATACATCACCACCAAAAGTTAGACTATTGGGAGGTTGTGGTGCTGGAACAACAGCAACTACAACTATTGGTGCTAATGGTGGCGTGACTGGTATTACATTAGGTAGTGGGACTGGTACAGCATATACAAAGTATGTTAAAATAGGTGGTACTGAGTTAGAAAGATTTATTGTTTTACTGCCTCAGGACTGTACTTTGGTTGAAACAATTGGAGTTAAGTGTGCAAGAGGAAATAATATTAATGGCGGAGAAAAACCTGATGATAGTGCAGATGAACTGAGAGTATATTATAATACTGATGGTTCTAGTAATTTTCCTGATAATCAATTTCTTGGAGTCTTAGTTCCAAGACCAACTGATGCAGAAATCGCATCTAACTATGACGGTACAAGTGGAGATACTAAATGGTACACTTATACTCTTGCATTACCTGGAGGAGCACAAACCAATAATGTTAAATTTAAGATTCTCCAGAAAAGAACTACAGCTTCTGGTGCAAACGATAATGGTGGAAATGTTGATCATTTTGGAATTTGTGAATTTTTCTATGATTATAAGTTAGTATCAGAAGTACAATTTGTACCAACACCAGGAGAAATAGCTTTAAGTTCTAAGACAGTTAGCTACACAATTGAAGGAGCAGCAAATTCTGCTTATCCAGCAGGTATGGCAGTTAATGATCTTTCATTTAGAATGACTGCTGGTGTTCCATTAGTTCCAACACCATTTTTAGATCCAGTAAAAGACGTTCCATTAGTGGAACCTTACATGCTAACAAAATACCTTATCAAAGCATTTTAATATGACCGAACCATTTATATCATTAGATCTTGTGAAAGCAGAATATCAAGATTTTATTGGAGTTTATCCAAATTTTTTAAATGCAGATATTTGTGAAAGACTTATTACTGAATTTAAAGAAAAATTACAAATATCTGCTTCCACTAGTAAAGTATGGAAAAGTGATAAACAGTTTGACAAAGGAAAACTGGGAAGATCTGATACTTGTTTGTTGATAGAAAGTTTTAATAAAGAATTAGCACAACATGTTGGTGAGTACTTACAAGTTTGTGTGATGCATTATGTTGATAAGTATGATGCATTAAACAGAGAATTGTTATTTTCTCCTCACTATAAATTGCAAAGGACTCAACCAGGAGGAGGATATCATGTTTGGCATTACGAATCTGGTAATGTTGATACATCAAATAGAATTCTTGTATGGACAATATACTTAAATGACATGCCAGAAGGTGAAGGTGAGACAGAATACATTTATCAGTTGAGAAGAATTAAACCTACACAGGGAACAATTGTCATTTGGCCAGCACATTTCACTCATACTCATCGTGGATTGACTGTCCTAACACAAGATAAATATATACTAACGGGATGGTTTATGAGAGCACCAAAACTATGAGTATCGTATCGGAATCAAATGTTCCAAATTTAATTTTGCAACTAAATGCCATTCAAAGGCAGGTAAACTACCGTGGAGTAACACGAGATCTTACTGACACATATTGGAATGATCATATTGGTCCCCTTCTTTATCCAACATGGGATAGTGATAAAGATAGGCTAATCGAATTCTCGTATTATGATACTGGTGCTTTCCATGTTCAAAGAAGAAAGTTTATGAAAAACTTTTCTACTAATGAATATTTTTGGAAAGATTATGAAATGGAAATCATTTCTTCAGATTTAGAAGAGGCAAAAGAAATTTTTGAATCTTTAAAAGAGGCATTTTATTTAATTGATAGCATAGAAAAAGAGGATTATCAAAAAGAACTTACTAATGCATATCTTGAGAGCAAGCAAGCTACATGGTATGGAATTAGATTAGCAAGAAATTTCTTGTTGGATGATACTGATTGGGTATTTGGTTTCGATAGTCCTATTTCTGATGAAGAAAAAGAATTGTGGAAAAAATATAGAAAAGCATTAAGAGATATTCCACAAAATTCTTCATATATTGAAGCAACTGACGTTATGTTCCCAATTTCTCCAGAAGATTGGAAAAAATATTATAAATCACAAAAAGAAGAAGGATATCTAGAAACTGATGGTCAATATTTAAAACTCTCTGCATATGTTTTGTCTAATTTTAAGGAAAGAATTATTCAAACTTTGATTGTAAAACAACAAATGATGAATCCTTTGAATTATAAAAACTATCGTGATCAAATGTTAAAACTTCCAGTATTCCAAGCTCCAGAGCAAAATACAGAATTTGTCAACAAACTTATTACAGAAGGCAAAGATTTAGATAGTAAGGATGTTCTTGATTTCATACTTACAAAACTTGATTCTGAAGAAAATGGAGCAGAAGAATGATTGAAGTATTCGAATCAAAAAATATTTTTGATATGATGTATAATTACTGTGAAATAAATAATTGCTCATTAGTTTACTTTTATAATAAGGCACTAGATGAATGTAAAGATCAAGATTTAATTAATAGTGTATATTCATATTACGAAGAATTTCTACCCGAAGATTTGCTTTTAATTATTAAAACAAAACATGACAATATTATTGAGTTCAAAAGTGATGATGTTGCAAAAGTAAATGCAGCATCATGGTTTCCAAACAGAGAATATGTAGAAAGTGATGAATATTACTTTAAATGTTATGTCATAGATCAAACAGGATATATTGTATTTGAAAATTAATTATGGATATCACAATTTATACTTTACCAGACTGTTCTGCTTGTGCTCATATAAAAGAGTTGATGCAAAGAGCAGATCAAACCTATTCTCAAATAGAAATAGGATCTGATATTACATTAGAAGAATTCCAGAAAAAAAATCCTGGTGTAGCTATGCTACCCTATGTTATAATTGATGATGAGAAAATTGGTGGACTGATAGAAGTAGCACGAAAATTTCTCAAAGAGGGATTAGTTAAACCACCACAAAAATAATTATGACAGTAAAAGTTGCAAAAATGGTTACAGGTGAACAGGTAATCGCTGATATTGTTGACATGAAAGATGAGAAAGGAAAAAATATAGGATTTAAATTTACATATCCATATAGTCTCGTAATGCGTCAAACATCTGAGAAAGGAGAACCACTAAAGTTTGATATTAATTATATCGCATGGATGTCAGCATCTTCAAGTTCCGAATTTGCTGTACCATACTCTGGAGTTATTACTATTGGAGAAGCAGCAAAAGAAGTTACAGAAGAATATCTAAATCAATTTGGCAGTCTTTTAGAAGACTTGACAGAACCAGAAGAGTAACCTATACTGTATTCTCTATTCGGAAATAGCGAATGAAAGTCCCATCTGAAATTGAGCTGAAGCATTTACAACTTCAGGCTCTCCTTCGTGACAATAATATTCCAGATAATGAGTTGTCATATATTGGTGTGCGAGAGTATCCCGAGACATTCAAGGCACATCCAGAGTATCACGGTACGTTACAGCATTGGTATCTGATTGCTGGTGAGCATGAGGTGCCTGTGTGTGATATTGGATCAGTTGATGCGGTGGACGATTAGGAAACTGGCACAAGCAACCTCGTGCCCCCCTTCTCATGCCCTATACTATTCTCATCAACAGTGAACCGCATGACTTTCACTCTTCGTCCTCACCAGCAGCGCATTCTTGACGCTATGCAGACTGCTGCTGTCGGTCGTGTCACCTGCCCTACAGGCGGCGGCAAGACGCTTCCTATGATCCTTGACTGTCTGCGTCGCTTTCAAGAGGCAGACCGCCCACAGACCGTTGTAGTGGTCTCTCCGCGCATCCTGTTGTCGGTTCAGTTGTATGAAGACTTCTTTGCCGAACTGAACGGTAAGGTTGATGTTTGTACTCTTCACGTTCACAGCGGTGAGATTGAGGGCAACAGCACCACCA
>Ga0169931_10002103_pt1 | contig 32742 bp, 22 predicted proteins | sample Kivu_15m_20L_FD_129675 | JGI IMG/M metagenome (GOLD analysis project Ga0169931, IMG submission 129675) | Freshwater microbial communities from Lake Kivu, Western Province, Rwanda to study Microbial Dark Matter (Phase II) - Kivu_15m_20L... | ecosystem: Environmental > Aquatic > Freshwater > Lake...
CCCAGGCTGAAGGGCTGGGCCACCACAGGGCCGGTGGCCGGCGGCACATACCGCTGGCGGGTGATCACCACATCGTTGCCATCCCCGCCCTCGTAGCTAATCACCCAGTTTTGTCCGTTGATGGTCAGGGGCGCGCCTTCGGGCAGGTCGTTGAACGTGCCGCTGATAGCACCGCCCTGGTTGTCAATCAGGGTGATTTGGTTGCCAAGCAATGCGGTGAAACGCTGATCTGCGGTGATGTTTAGTTGCGAACCTTGGAGTAGTAAGCTCGGTGCGCTACCAAAGGCAGTCACAACTAATTGGCTATGCTCGCCGGGCAGGAGGCCGCGCACAACAATATCCAGCGCACTTCCAGACTCCATGAACGCGTTGAAGGCCGTCAAGGTTGCCGCACCAGCCAGGGTTGGGAAAACCGTCCCCTTCACATTCTCGATACCGCCAACCTTTCCGTTACCCAGCAACCAGCCGGAAAGGATCCTTATTTTCCCGAATACCTCACCCTCAACCTGAACTTGGGTCCCATGGGAGGTCAAGCCGCCCGAAAGGTTGTTCACGCCAGTCAGGCTCAGCAGCCCGCCTTCCCATTGGTTGGCTCCGGTGCCGCCGCCCAGATTATTCAGGCTGGCGCCTTCGCTGGCGAACAGGTCATAGGTCCCGGCCTTGATCGATCCGGACTGGCTGATAGTTCCGGGGGTTTCCAGCGCCAGGCCTTCGGTCACGGCGACATTGGCCAGGTTGATATCAGCGCTGTTGACGATCCTCGCGCTATTCGCGTTCAGCGTGATCGCGCCGGTGATCGTGTTGTCCGGGTTGGGCAGCGACACATCCTGGGCGGTGATGGTCAGGGGGCCGCTCACGCTCAGCAGGTTGGACTGGTACAGGTCGCCTGGAATGGCGATTTTGAGGCTGTTGGCATGCACCAGCCCAAGGTTCAGGTAGCCCGTGTCGTTCACCACCACGGTGCCGCCCATCACGCTCAACTCGCGCAGGCGGTTGGTCGCGTCATCCAGGGTGATGGAGGCAGGCCCGCTGGTCGGGCTGAAGGCCGCGATGTCGGCCACATCCGCGGTCAGTGCCCCTTGCTGGCTCACCGCGCCACCGGTCTTCAGGCTCAAGGTTCCGGCGGTGATGGGCAGCAGGGTCACGGCGCCCTGGGTCACGATGTTGGCGCTGTCCGCCACCAGCGTGATGGTGGGCAGGCTGTTCTTGGCATGGGTCAGTGTGACGCTGTCGCCGCCCGCTTGGATATCCAGCTTGCCGCCCACCGTCACCGGGTTGATCTGGTCCACCCCGGCTGGGGCGATCAGCGTCAGATCACCGGTGGCAGTGGTGGTGTCCAGCAGAATCTGGCTGGTGTTCAGCAGCGTGATGTTGGTCGCCGAGGAGGCGATGTTGCCCACCAGCACATTGCCCGGTGCGTCCAGGATGATGTTGCCCTTGGCTTCCAGAATCATGTTGCCGCTGAGATTCAGGTACCCCTGGCTCTTGTCCTGGCTGATCGACCCGTCGGTGACGAGCCGCATCAAAATCGAGGCGTTGCCGGCCGCCAACACCAGATCACCCGTCGCCGTGACATCGACGATCGTGCCGTTGAAGTAGGTCGAGCCGTTGAACCGGCTCGGGGCGCCGAAGTTGCTGAAGTCGATGTACCGGCCGGCGTCGATCGAATGGATGTTGGCCGTTCCGCTTCCAAAGGTATTGTTACCACCAAAAATGTCCTGACCCGCGTTGATCGTGGCGTCACCGGTGGAAATCACGCCCAACAGCGTCACTGTCGCGTCGGCGCTCACTTCCAGATTGCCGGCCAGGTTCGAGTTCTCCAGCGTCACATTGTTCTGGTCCGCCAGTACCAGATTGTTGGCATTGATCACCGCCCGGACCAGATCGTTGCGCAGGTCGGGCAGGATCACATCAAAGCCCGCGGCGTTGATGGTGGTCGTCGCGCCGGGCGATACCACCTGTACCGGGCCGGTCTGGGTCAGGTCGCCACCCACCGTCAGGGTCAGGTCGCCCTGTTGCAAGTTCACACGGCCAAGGGTTAGGGCTCCCGCCTCGGTGAAGGAGGCCGAATCCGCCTCAAGCCCCAGCGTCCCGACCGTGTTGCCCGCGTCGGTCAGTGTGACATCCGCGTAAGACCGCACATCCAGCCAGTTGCCGATGGTCAGCGCCCCGCTCTGGGTCACCGGTCCGGTGGCGAAAACATCCATGCTGTTGGTGATGGTGGAGGCACCCAGGTTGAGGGCCCCGGTGGCGGACAGTTTGGCTTCCGCCGCGGTCACCGAAACAGGTCCCGTGCCAAAGCTGTTGAGGCTGTTGGTTAGCACCACGCTGCCGGTGCCAGCTTTCAGGGTGGTCAACCCGGTCACGCTCAGCGCGCCGCTTTGGGTGATGTCGCCATTGGCGAACGAGGTGTTCACCGTCAGGTCGCCGCTGGCGATGCCGCCACCCAGATTGATGTCGCTCTTGCCACCCAGGAACACGCTGACGCCACTGAAGGTCACATTGCCGGTGAACACGTTGAGCGGATTGCTGAGGGCAATGTCGCCCAGGCTGTAGAAGTTGGCGTTGCCGTACACCTGCACGCCCTTCAACGCCGTCTGGTTGATGTTGCCGGTGGCACCCTTGAGATTGTCGGTGTACAGGTTCAGGTTGCCACTGATCAACGCGCCGTCAAACTCCACCCCTTTCTGGGTGTAAAGCGTCACATTGTTGCCATACACCTCCAGCAGGCTGATGTCATTGGCGGCGGTCAGGTTGATGTCACCGTAGGCGTACAGGTAGGTCAGCCCGCCCACCTGGGTGGCGCAGTAGAAGGTCTGGCTGATGCTCCCGCCCACAATGCTCAGTCCGTCGGTCACCATCAGCATGCCGTCGTTTAGATTCACATCGCCCACGGCGCTAAGGTAAACCGACTGGAATTCAGACCCGATGCCGGTGTCGAAACCAATGTCGATTGTCTGGCCGTACACGTCCAGATTGGCGCCAGGCGTTGTAGGGGAAACCCTGTCTAGAGACACGGCACCACCGACCTGGATCGTTCCCTGCAGGCTGGTTCCAAGCGCCCGGTTGAAATCATTGGTGATGATGGTCTGGTCCGTGTCGTCGTTGCCGATCACCAAACTGTCGTTGGCGGTTGTCAGCGGCCCGCCGATGGTGTTCTTCGCGCCCAGCAACCTCACCACATAAGCACCTGATGCCGTGCTCAGGTAGCCGGGGACGGTCATGTCGCCAAGGAAATCAACCTGCGAGGACGACGCCGAACTGCCCATGATGTTCAGGTTCTGGGCTGACACGGCTTGGAAGGTCGAAAGCGTGCCGGTGTTGGTCAGGGTCAGGGTGTTCACACCCTGGATCGTGCCCTTGGAGGTGATGGCGTTCACCGCGCCAAGGCTAAGGTTCTTGCCCGACCCGTTCAGGTTCGAATCCAGACGGATCGAGGAACCGGCGTTCAGGTTGACATCGTTGCGGAGGGAGACTTCCCCGGCGATCTCGATCGATCCTAGGTAGGTTTCATTGTTGCCGAAGAGCGTGACATAGCTGGAATTCAGTGTCAGGTTGCCAACCAAGGTGTTGTCGTTGTAAAGGGTGATCCCGTGGCCTTGGACGGTCAGGCTGTCAAGCAACGAGCCAGTCGCGCCATTGCCAAACCCGCGCAGATAACCGAATTCCACGATGCCATCGGTGCCGCCGTCCACGGTCAGGTTGTTATTGATTCCCACCGTGCTGAAGATGCCCCGGCTGCCACCGGTCAGGGTCACAGCGGCGCCGGTGGGCACAGCCCCACCAGCCGTGGTGTCAATCCGGATGCTCGGGTTATCCACCTGCACCGCGTCATCAATCAGAACATCCACACCCGCGGTCACGATATTGGCCGAAAGTACGGTGGTGGAGCCCGAACCGATCACATAAAGGCCCAGGTTGTTGGTGTCGCCGCCGGTCACTGTCAGCAGGCCGTTGACCAGCACCTTGCCACCGCCGCCATTGTTCACCAGGTACAGGGCATTGGCGCTATTCAGGATGCCGGTCTGGATGGTGCCCGAGTAGGTGTTCCTGCCGATCTGCACGTAGTTCACATCGGTGCTGAAGGTGTCGAATTCCGCCTGGGTCAGCTTCAGACCCGGCAGCAGCGTGTTGGCGGCGGTACCCAGGTAGCTCTTCTCGTTGACGGTGGAGGGGGCCAGCAGATAGCTGCCGTTGCCACCCACCCGGGCCGCCAAGTCAATCTTCACATCGTCCGCGATCAGGCTGGCCAGATTGCCAGCGGGGCTGGAGTAGTTCGCCCCGTCCAGGTAAATCATGCCTTCCCGGCTGGTCACTGTGCTGTTGTTGCCGAACGTTACAGTGCTGCCAAGGCCGCCAAGGAAGATGGTTCCGGTGACAGCCATGATATCTGCGTCAACCGTCGAGTCGTTCTCAAAGGAGGTGCTAAAGAAGCCAGTGTCAAGGACCAGGATGTTTCCGCCCTGGGTGAAGCCCTGGATCACCACACTGGACCCGCCTCCGGCATTGTTGGTGTCGATGCTCGATTCCGAGTTCAGGCTCAACTGGAACAGTTCGATGTAGGCATTGTTGGTGGTGATCGACCCGCCCAGGCTGGTTGGGCTGGAAGTCAGGAATCCGTTGGTCACATCCAGCCAGTCGGAGCTGCTGTTTCCAAGGGTGATGCTGCCACCAGTCAGGAAGGACAAGTTTAAAAGATGGGTTTCCGAGCCAGTCAGCAGGATGCTCGGGTTGGCAGGGCCACCATTGAACGAGGCACTGCCGGCGCTCAGGTTACCGTCCATCAGGACACGGCCATTGGTGAAGGTGTTCAGATCCCCGGAAAGGTTGGTGGTGGTTCCGGGAAGGAATTCCACGCCGCCGGTGCCTGCGTTGTTATCCAGGTCGATATCAAATTTCAGGGAGTTCAGGTTCCCGGAGGTGAACTTGAGATTGTTGTTGGTGCCCAGAGTTCGCGATTCGTTGTTGTTGATGGTCAACCCGCCAGCGAGGTTGCTGGCGTTGATCTGCCCGGTCAGGTTGCCGGTGAGGATCGCCGACCCTGTGGCGGGAACGAAGAACGGATTTCCCCCGCCAAGTTTGCTGAGAATAAAGCTGGTTGTGCCGGCCGACTCGATCATCTCAAGGCTCACATCATCAGCGAGCGAGATCGAAAGTTCACCGGTTGCCGAGTTGTAGTTGTAAAGGCCGCCACTGGGCTTCACCACCAGCGTGAAATTCTGGAAGGCATCCGGGCTGATCCCGTTGCTGGAACGCACGGTGAATGGGAAGGTGCCCTGCACCCCCGGGGTCACCGTTCCGCTCAATGTGCCACTGGGAGATAAGGTCAGCCCGCTCGGCAGAGCGCCAGCCGTCACCACATAACTGAAGGTGATCGGATATCCGATGCTGGAAAACTGGAAACTGAACGGTACGCCGTAGATAGTTTCGGCGTTGTTCACATTCGTGAATTCAGGCGGCTGATTGACGATCAGCGAAAATGCCTGGGTGGCATCCGGGGCGATGCCGTTGCTGACGGTGACAGCGAAGTTGTAAACGCCGCCGGTACCCCGTGCCGGCGTCCCGCTCAGAAGCCCCGCCGGGCTAAGTGTCAAGCCTGCGGGCAGTGGATCAGTGGTGCTGAATGTGAAATTGGTCGGGTAGCCACCTGCGGTGAATTGGAAACTTCCCGGAACCTCGGTCTGGAAGGTCGTGGTGGCGGCGCTGGTGAAGAACGGTGGCTGGTTGACCGTTTGCAGCCAGGCCGGGCTGGTGCTGCCGTTGAAGTTGGCGTTGCCGGCGTAAACAGCAGTGATCGAGCTGACACCCGCTGGCAAGGCGCTGGTCGAATAGGTGGCGACGCCCAGACCATCAAGGCTGACGGTTCCAAGCAGGGTGGAACCCTGGAAGAAGCCAACGTTTCCGGTCGCCACACCGGCACCAGGTGCCACGGTCGCCACGGTGGCGGTGAAGGTCACCGAATTCCCAAAAAGCGATGGGTTGAGGCTGCTGGACACCACGCTGGTGGTGCTGGCCTTGTTAATGGTCTGTGTGAGGCTGTTGCTAGTGCTGGTGCTGAAATTCGTGTCACCCGCGTAAACAGCGGTGATGGACCTCGCTCCGGCACCCAGCGCGCTGGTGGTGAAGGTGGCCGTGTTGCCCGTAAGGGTAACAATCCCCAGGGAGGTCGCGCCATCAAAGAAGTTGACCGATCCAGTGGGTGAGCCAGCCCCGGGGGCTGTCACAGCAACAATGGCGGTGAAGGTAACGCTTTGCCCGAAGGTAGAGGGATTCAGGCTGCTGGAAAGGGCGGTGGTGGTGCTGGCCTGGTTGACGTTTTGGGTGAAAATGGAGCTGGTGCTGCTGTTGAAGTTCTCGTCACCGTTGTAGACCGCGGTGATGGAATGCGCGCTCACATTTAGCGTCGAGCTGGTAAACGTGGCAACCCCGCCAGAAAGCGTCCCGGTTCCCAAGGTGGCGGCGCCGTCGAAGAAAGTGACGGTGCCTGTGAGGGTTCCCGCGCCGGGAGACACCGGGCTCACGGTGGCGGTGAAGGTGACAGACTGTCCGTAAACGGAGGGGTTAGGTACGCCCGATACCGTCGTGGTCGTGCTCGCCTTGTTCACCGTCTGGCTGACAGTCCCCACACTTCCATTGTTGCTGGAATCGCCGTTATAGGTGGCGGTGATCGTGTAGGGGCCACCTACTGCCAGGGCGGAGGTGGAAAGCGTCGCTACCCCGGAGTCAAGGGTTGCAGTGACAAGGGTGGTTGCCCCGTTGGTGAAAGTCACGGTACCGGTGGCGGAGGATGGGCTGACAGTTGCGGTGAATGTGACCGATTGGCCGAACACCGAGGGAGATGCAGAAGTCGTGACGGTTGTCGTCGTGTTCGTTTTGGAAGACGTCGCGTTCAACACCACATCGTTGCCAGTGCCGCCTTTGTAGCTGATCCGGTAGTCCACACCATTGACGGTGGTGACCAATCCGCCTTCAGCCAGACCTTTGAAGGTTCCGCTGACGGCATCCGATCCGTCATTGTTGATGATCGTGAAGCTGCTGCCAGATCCGGGCGTGAAGGTTGGATTGAGGGTCAGCGTGGTGTTGGACCCAAGTGTCACCGTGCCCGTGACATTCGCCTGGGAGTAGAGGCTGGTGCTGGCCAGGTTGGCATTGAAGGTGCCCCCGGTGAATGTCAGGTTGCTGGTGTTCAGGGTGCCGGTGGTGGCCCCGGGTGTCAAATTGCCAGTTGACAAAGACACGGTATTCACCGTGCCGGTCCCGCTCAGGGTCCCGCCGTTGATAGTGACGGGGCTGTTGGCGTTCTTGCCATTCACCTGCAGGGTGCCGGCCAGGATCGTGGTATCTAGCGAAAAATTACTACCAGTACCGTTCAGAATTTGGGTGAAACCACTTTGGTTTACTTGGAGGCCGACCGGGCCAAGGCCGCCACTGGAGTTTAAGATATTCCCTCCAAAGGTTGCTGTGCCAGACCCGCCGGACAAAGTGAGGTAACGAGGGTCTGTCGAGGTTTGTTGTTGGGTAACGGTGCCGGCGGCGCCGTTGATACTGGTGATGGTGGAATCCCCGCGGAAATACAAGATATCCGTGCTGGCCAAGGTGGGCTGCAATTTGACGGTATTCACAAACTTGGCTTGATACCCACCATTGCCAGTGGGTCCGCTGCTGGTCAGGGGGGGATTGGCAATGCCAGTGGTCACAAAGGTGCAATCGTTCCCTGCAAAAGCAAAGGAGTCGGAATTGAATTCAAAATCAGTGGTGGATGAGTAAAGCAGTGAAAACTCGTTCGGGCTGGCGCTCGTGGTGATGCCGACAATGTTGGTTCCACTGTTGTAGGTGAAGGTCACCGCCGGCACGGCCCGCTCTTCCAATCCCTCTAGCACGGGCTTTACCAACTGCATCGGCACCCGGGTCGCACGCCCCTGATTGCGGCGGAACCATTTGCGGGTGAATCGGTTGAGCAGGCTCATGATCGTTCTTCCTTCCCAGGACAAGTTGTCAGTTCTTCTAAAGACGCAGTGGGCAAAAATTGGTTCAAGGGGGCTGGCCTTCCCAGCCGGGCACACTGAATTGAACGAATTCATTAATGAATTCGAACAAAACTTCCTGCTATCTGCATTCTTTCGGCAAAATAACAGAAGCAGGGCAGGCAAATACCCTTTATTTATTCTAAATTACCCTTCTTGTGTACATGCGCAATGGTTATACGGGTATTTACGAAGAATAGGATGAGAAGATTGGATGAATGAATTGTTGGTATAAAAATGTATTACCTTTAATCCTGTCAGGAAACAGGATTCGTTTTTTCAGTCTCTTTTTCCGGGGCGCCAATCCCCACCAGCAAAATCAATCCGGCACCCACCACCAAAAAGACATCCGCCACATTGAAGACTGGCCAGTCAAACAGGTAATTCCAGTGCAGGAAATCCCGCACCCCGCTGAACCGCACGCGATCGAACAAGTTGCCTACCGCCCCGCCCGCCACCAGCCCCAAGGCGGTAACCAGCATCCAGGTTGGTTTTTCAGGCCACAGGGTGACAAACAACCCCAATAACACCGCCACCAAAAGGCTCACCAAGGCAAACAAACCGTTGGCCACTCCCCGCCAGGCCGCGCCGCCCATGCCGAAAAGAGCCCCTTGGTTGACATGGGGGATTTGCCGCCCCTGCTCATCCACCGTGTAGGCGATATGCAGGTGAAACCCCGGGGGAACCGTTTGGCCCCCCTCGGTATCCACCTGTTCCGAAGCCTGCCACAGGGTACGATGGGCCCCCAAATAATGTCCGGGAACCGGTTTCAATTGACCCGGCAGCCGGGCAAAAATCCATTCTTTGCTGGCTTGATCCATCAGACAGGCCGTGACGGCCAAAAACCAAAAAAGTATAATCTTCCGGGTGCTAGCGGCCACTATCAGTCCCCTGCGCCTTGCAACTTCACCCGAATGCTAACCCTTCGGGACCACCCGGCTGAATGGCAAAAATCCCCTAAGCCAGGGAATACAGGGGGCTCATCACCCGGCCCCGGTTGAGAAAGATGGGCCGGCTTTGCGCATCCGCAATTTCCGTGTCCGGGGCCAAGCCCAGAGCCTGGTACACGGTGGCGCCGACATCGTATGGGGTGAAGGACGGCGTCACGGGATAGGCCGCCTTGGAATCCGATTTGCCAATCACTTGGCCACCCTTCACGCCGGCACCCGCGAACAGGGCGGAATAAACCGCTGCCCAGTGGTCCCGCCCCGGGATCTTTTCCCCCGGCAAGGTGGAAACTTTGGGGGTTCTCCCAAATTCACCAGTCACCACCACCAGCGTGCTGTCGATCAAACCCTCCGCCACCAGATCATCCATCAGGCCCGCCAAGGCGCGGTCCAACTCGGGCAAGAGTCGGTTTTTAAGCCGGCCCCAGTTGTCCACATGGGTATCCCAACTCTGCACGATGCCCATGTTGGCCTGGATCATCGGCACACCTGCCTGAACCAGTCGCCGGGCCAGCAGCAGCGTCTGCCCGAATTGCGTGCGCCCGTAACGGTCACGGTTCCGTTCCGGCTCGTTTTGAATCCGGAAAGCCTTTGCCACCCGGTCGCTGGTCAGCATCCGCAGGGCGGCATCCTGATGCGCCTTGGCGGGATTCGCGGCACAATCCAGCGCGTCCAGCAGGCTCTTCCTGCCTCCCAGCCTTTCCGGGCTGGTTCCCTCCGCCAATGACAGCGTGTCCATTCGGAAAGTTGGGCTATTGGGATCCTGCGTCACCAGCAGCGGGTCAAAACGTGGACCAAGGAACCCCCCATGCTGGCCAGGCCAGGTGAGCGGCCCCTCAATCAGGGCATGAGGAAGAGTCACTCCCGAAGGCACGCCATCCTGCCGGGGGCTGGCCGCGGCTAAAGCTGCCCCGTAGCAGGGGAAATCCCGCCGCGAAAGCACGTTGTCCAAATCACTCCCACGCTCCAAAGGCATGGGCGATCCGGTCAAGATACGGTGGGTCGCCGGCAGATGGCCGTTGTGCTCGTGCGACATGCTGCGCACAAGCGCCCAGTGTTTCATGCGCCCGGCCAACAATGGCAGATGCTCGCTAAACCGCACACCGGGCAGGGTGGTGGGTATGGTGCCAAATTCGCCACGAATCTCCGCTGGGGCGTCCGGTTTGGGATCAAACGAGTCCAGTTGGCTGCAACCGCCCGTTAGCAGCACCAAAATGGCCGACTGGTTGCCCGGGCTTGGTGTTGCCTGGGCCCATCGACCCAATTGGGGAAGCGTGGTTCCCAGATAGGCGCTGCCACCCAATTGCAAAAAAGTCCGGCGGTACATGGCTTTAACCGGCATTGGCCCATCTCCCTGGGTGGGAAGGGGGGCAAGAAACCCCTTGGCAGGATTGTCTATCCTACTCCATTTCCCGCTGTTTCCACCAGTCCACCCACACCCGGAAGGCCCGCTCCTGCTCTTCCACGGTTTTCCCGGGTGAGGCCAAATCCTTGCCGGCGACCCGCGTCAGTTCGCCATGCAAGCCCTCGCGAACTTGGGTGACCGGATCCTTCAGCAACAACAATGCGTCCTCTGCTCCCTTGTCGCGAAGGTTGATCAGTCGTTGGGCAGCCTGCAAACGAACCTGCGCCGACTCATGCTTCAAAAGTTCCACTGCCTGTCCGGCGGATCGCGCCTCCATCCACACGCTCAAAAGCCGCAAGCCTTCCTTCCGCACAGCGGGATAAACCGAACCCGCCAGGTAGCCCAATCCGTCGCTTGCCTTCAACTCGCCTCGTTTGGCCAGCTCCTCACCCAGCGCCGTCTGTGCTTTTTCCTGGCGTTCCGCGCGGATGCGCCGGTTCAACTCGTCCACACTCAAACGGGCCAGGGGGCTTTCCGGCTTTTTGGGTAAAATTCCCGAGCGCACCAGGTCCGACTGCCGTCTTGTGATCCCCACCCGCAGGTCGGTCAACAGCCCTCGGTAACGGATGGAGTCAATCGCGCTGATTTCATCCCGGGCGAATGCAAGCAACTCAAGGTCCTCGCTTTTCCCCAACAGGAGTCGCAGTTTCTTCGCGATGACCGTGACTGGACAGGAGTGCTCCAGGTCAGCCGATTTCCGCAGGCCCCGCAACAAGGCGGGAATCGCCTCGTTTCCCAGTTTTTGAAAGGCTTCCAGCGCCCGGCTGCCTGCGGTTCCCCCCAGTTTGCCGGTGTCATACTGCATGAAACGATCGATGATTCCATCCAGGCGGGCCTCCTCCGCGTCGGTGAGTGCCGGAAGGCTGGGCGCGATGGGAGGATTGGCTACGGCACCCGGACCTTCCTGGGCCCCGGGTGGCAGCAAGGTGAGGAAAATAGACACGAAACAACAAGAGCAGAAGGGCGTCATTTGCGTCTCCCTCCCTGCCAAGTGTGACGGTTCCCGCCTGGCGGGTGCCTAACGCAACGGCCTGGGCTCCGGCAGATTGCGGCGGAATCCCGAAAGCATCACCGCTTCAGCCGCCAGCCGGCCCGATCGCAACGCCCCGTCTATCGACGCGGTGGACCGGTAATCCCCCGCGACGAATACCTGCGAGGGTAATACGGCCGGCCGGTCCGCCGGTTCCAGCCAGCCCGGCGGTTGCGAGGGTAGGGCGTGCCGTATCCGGTGGATGCGAAGCAGGTGCCATGCCTCCACCTCCTTGCCAAACCAACGTGTCATCTGCGCCAGCACCTGCTGCAACAGCGGCTCATCCGGCACCAACGCCGCTGGTTCAATCACGTTGCAGGCGATCACATGGCATGCCTTGGGCGCGTATTCATGCGAAACCAGACTGGGTACCGCCATGTGGTTCACCGGCCCGTGGCCTTCCCCGTCCAGCGCGATGATCGGCCTGCTCAGGGGTGATTTGTTCGTGGCGAAATGCAGCGTGGTGGTGGCCCGGCTTTTCACCGGGGGCAGCCCCAGCAGTTGGCTGGCGGCGGGTCCGTCGGTTGCAACCACCACCGCCCGCGCCCCCACCACGCGCCCGTCCGCCAGCTTCACCTGGTCGGGATGCACCTGCGCCACGGGCGTCTTGAAATTCAGCGAGTGCCTGGGCAGCCCCAGCCGCAACTGCAGCGGGATCATCCCCATCCCCTTGGCGGGAATCACCACATCGCCCTGGCCGAACATGCGGTACATGAAATCAAACATCCGCCGCGAGGTGCCCAGATCCGGATCCAGAAATACCCCCCGGTAGAACGGCCGGAAAAACCCGTCGATGAAGTCCTGGGAGAAGCTGAATTCCTCCAGCCTCCGCCGGGTCGTGATATCGGGCCGCGCGAACAACGTTTCAACCGATCCCCGGTTCACCTCCGATTGCAGGTGTGCCAGCAGCATCCGGTCCTTGATGGTGCCGATGCGCGCGGCCAGCGTGGCGGGGGCGCTCAATGGCTTGCGCCACGGGTCCGCGAGCAGGTGCCAGGCACCGCCCCGGAAAACCTGCGCGCCCGGGTAGAATTTTTGCAGGTGCAGGGAGGGGAAGTGCAGGGCGTGCCGGGCTTCCGGGTACGCCGTGTGCAGAACCTGGAAGCCCACATCCAGCCGGTAGTCATCCACCACCTCGGTGGCCACGCGCCCGCCGCTGTCATCCGAGGCCTCGAACAGCAGGAAAGGCACCTGGTTCTTGTGCAGCACCCGGGCGCAGTTCAACCCGGCCAACCCGCCCCCGACGATGACGACCGGTAACACGCTTCCGCCTCCCTGTTGGAACCGACAGGTCCCGTCAGTCGTTGAATTCGCGGATCCGGAGCGACCGCACGCCCAGCCGGGTCGCGAACCGGGCCTTCTGGCGTATCGACAACTCGCTGGTATACCGCGACTTGGTGGCCCCCAGCCAGCGCACCGGACGGCTGGTGTACTCGGTGATCACCCGTGCCAAAATCGGCGTCGGCTCCGCGAGGATGTCCGCAACCGTCGCCGCCAGGTCGTCCCCCGGCCCCACTTCACGGTACCCCACTCCGTAGCCGCGCGCCAAAGCCTCGTAGTCCAGTCGCGCCAGTTGCGTCGCGGTCGTCCGGTCGTAAGCCGCGTTCTGCAGCAGTTGCATGTAATGGTAAGCGTGGTCATCCAGGATGAAGAACTTCACCGGCAACCCTTCCCGTGCCGCGGTGCTGATCTCCTGCCCTGCCATCAGGAAACACCCGTCGCCCGTCAGCGTGAACACCTGCCGGTCGCGGTGCACCTGTTGCGCGCCGATCGCCGCGGGGATCGACCAGCCCATCCCCTGGTTGTCCGTGGGGTTGAAATAGGTGCGCGGCATCCTCACGGTGAAGGCTTCCGCCGCCCAGTGCTCGCTCACCGTCACATCCACAAACACCAGCGCGTCATCCCGCCGCGCCTCGTTCATGGCCAGGATCAGGTGCATCGGGTCCACGCCGCAGCTTCCCTTGCGGGGGTGCGTGTGGCTGGCCCGGTGATCCGCAAGTTGCCGGGCCCTGGCGGCCTCGATCTGTCGGGGTAGGCTCGGGTTGTCGCACCGGGACAGGCAACCAGCTTCCCCCAGCAACGCTCCCAAAAACAGTCCGCTGTCCGCATGCACCGCCACGGTGGTGGGAACCACGCGGTCCAGGTTGTCCTCGCAGGCGTCCACATGGATCAGATAAGGCTTTTGCGGGATCGAGTAAAACCCGGTGGATACCTCGCTGTAACGCACGCCGATTGCCAGCACCGTGTCCACCCCGGCGAAGATTTCCTCCGCCACCTGGCTACCGGCGGGGCCATACCCCCAGCCAACTGCCAGCGGGTGGGTCTCGTCAATCACACCCTTGCCCGAGACGCTGGTCGCCACCGGGGCCTGCAGCATCTCGGCCACCTCGGTCAGCAGGCCGCCATGATCCATGCACCCCAGGCCGGCGTAGATGCCGATCCGCCGGTCCTTGCAGGAAAGGATTTCCACCGCCCGGGCGAATCCGTCATCGCTCCAGAATCGCCTCGGTCCACCCTCGGGAGGCGCGTTGAAATGAGCCGACTCAATCAGCAGGGTGTAGGGCACCATCACCGCCACAGGCCCCGGCTCGCCCTCCTGGCTGATCCGGAACGCCTCGTGCACCACATGCGGGATCTCCTCCACGCAGGTGATCCGCAGCACCTTCTTGCACACACCCTCCAGCACATGGTGGACCGGGATTTCATGCACCTGGAATGGTCTGTATTTCTCGCCGCGCGCCACATCGCCCACCAGGGCCACCAGGGGCACGCTGTCCAGCAGCGCCTCGCCCAACCCGGTGCACGCGTTGGTCGCGCCGGGGCCGGGCACCACCGCAAGCACCCCGGGCATCCCCGTGCTGCGGGCGTACCCGTCCGCCATCGTCGCCGCCGCGTATTCGTGGGTGCACAGCAGGTAGGGCATCCCCTTCTCCTTCATCGTGTCCCAAAATTCGTTGGCCTGCGCCCCGGGGATGCCGTACACGCATCCCACGCCCTCCGCCTCCAGGGCGTCCATCAGGGCCTTCGCCCCGGTCAATATGCCCCGCACGTGCCCCGCCCGGGTCACCCGCGCCTCCGCAGGCTTGGCGAACACCAGGGGAACCCCGGCGGCGACGGTTTTCAACAATCCCCTACGGTTGACCGGAAACATGGGGCGGCGGCCTCCTGCCGTGCTCGATGAGGGCTCACCCTCTCATCGGCCTTCCGGCCCCCAAGGGTGCTCTCGCCCCTCGGGCAACCCACCCGCATCCGGTTTTCCAGGTGGGATTGTGCCGGGGGAACCATCTGTGCGCGAGGCGATAAGTAAATTTGCCCCATTTTTCCTTGCCGTTTGCACCTTGCCCAACCGTCAATGCCGGCCCGGGGAAACGCTCATTCGGGATTCGCCAGCAAAAACTCCTCAATCCGCAGACATTCCCCGTCGGTCAGTCGCCACTCGGTCGCGCCAGCCAACCCTTTCAATTGGCCCGGTTTTCGCGCACCCACAATGGCGGCCGTGACCACCGGCAAGCGCAGGGTCCAGGCGATCGCCACCTCGCCGGGGGATTTCCCATGCGGTTGGCCCAGTACCGTCAGCAGTTCCACCAGACGCAGGTTCCGGCTGAAAAGCGGTTCCTGGAAATGTTTGTTCTTTTCCCGCCGCCAGTCGTCCGCTGGCAGGGCAGCCACACGCGTCCCGGTCCACGCGCCTGTAAGCAGGCCAGACTGCATGGGTGAATAGGCCAGCACCCCGATTCCGTTTCTCTCGCAATAGGGCAATATCTCCCCCTCGATTTCCCGGCGCACCATCGAGTAGGGCGGCTGCAACGAGGTGATCGGCCCCAGCCGGCTCACCTGCTCCATCTGCGCCGCGCTGAAATTGGAGACCCCGATCCAACGGACCTTGCCCTCCGCCTTCAGCTTCAGCAGGGTGTCCCACCCCTCATCAATGTCTTCCGGAGGTTCCGGCCAGTGGACCTGGTAAAGGTCGATCACATCCACCCCCAAACGTTTCAGGCTGGCCTCGCACTCCAGGCGGATGCTGGCTGCCTTCAGGCATTTTCCAATCTGCCGCTGCTCGTCCCAGACCCGCGCGCACTTGGTGAAAACCATGGGCCGGTTGGCCATACCCTTCAGTGCCCTGCCCACCACCTCTTCCGAATGACCCAACCCGTATACCGGAGCCGTGTCGATCCAGTTGATCCCCAAATCCACCGCCTCACGAATGGTTGCGAGGGAGTCGGCATCATCCTGCGGTCCCCATGCGAAGGCCCAGCCACCACCGCCAATGGCCCAAGCCCCAAACCCCATCGGCGTGATCGCCAGATCCGAATTGCCCAGTTTCCGTGCCTGCATGGTGTCTCGCCCCATTCGTTTCCAAGGTCTCGCACATTCCGAAAATACACAAAATGGGCGACTTGGTCCTTTTGTGGGGACCAAATCTGCACAAAATTCTGGCTATTCCGCCTGTAGGGGTGAATTTCTCAAGTTGACCAGCCGATCACGACGATTTCACTCTTGAGGATTATTTTGCCTGGGGGAGAAGTGCCATGCGCCAGTGGATGTTCAACTGCCTGCGCTGGATGGGTTTCATCGCGTCCCGCACGCTGGAAGGGGCCACTTCGGGTCTCGTCGGCTCGTCCGTTCGTCCCGGGTTGGAAGGGCTCGAGGGTCGGGTCAATCCCGCCCCCCTGATGCTCCGTCCGCTCAGCGGCATGCCCCTCACCGAACACCTGATGGAAGATGCCACCCTGACGGCGCCAGCCCCGGCGGTTCAGGGCCCCGTCGAGGTGAACGCGCACACCGGCATCGGCCTGGTCACCGAAATCAACCCCCGCTCATCCGAGGCGGTGGTGGATAGCCTCTTCTGCAGCCTGGCCGACACCAGCGCCACCGAGAGCGTCGGTCGCCTGTCCGCATTGGACCGCGCCATGGTGGCCATCGGTTCCCCGGCGGAATCGTTCGACCAGATCCGCCACGAGCGCCATGTCGATAGCGCCGTGCTGGGTTGGGCCCTGGCAGGCGGCGCGCTGGTCACCACCTGGTGGGTGGGCAGCGACGATCGGTACACCAAACAGCCCCTGGGCTTGCGCCTGGCGGCTTGATCCGCGCGTTCCCAGAATTGAAATCAAAACGGGCGAGTCAACTGGCTCGCCCGTTTTATTATTTGCGGCCTCAGTGCCGCACTTGGGTGGAAAGATTCAGCACCACCACCCCGGCCAGAATCAGGCTGATGCCCAGCACCAGCCCCGGGGTGAGTTTCTCCCCATTCAGCCAGAACCCCGCCAGGGCGATCAGCACCAGCCCCAGGCCGGACCACACCGCGTAGGCCACGCTGGTGGGGATCATTTTCACCTTCAGGCTGAGGAAGTAGATGGCGGTGATGTAGCACACCAGCATGATCAGGCTGGGAACCGGTTTGGTGAATCCGTCGGTCCGCTTCAGGGCTGTGGTGCCTACCACCTCAAAGAGGATCGCCGCCAGCAGAAGACTCCAGGCCTTGATCACGATCGCGCACTCGGGGTCCATCTCTTGGGTTGGTTGCTACGATTATCTGGGCTGGAGACTGTGCCGAACAGGGGAATCACCGGGAATCGCCATGGAAACCGCCTCCGCTGCATCCCCGCCCCGTGTCGTGGTTTTCAACGATGACCTGATTTTTTTCAGCCGCATTGAGGGGCGGGCCAGCCATGCCGGTAGCAAGGCCCTGCAGGCCCGGGGGGTGGACCGCGCCATCACCCTTGCGACGGATGCCTCTACCCGGTTGGTGCTGGTGGACATCCATCTGGCGGGTGCGGACCTGCCCCGTCTGGTCTCAGCGCTTCACTCCATCCCCAACAGGCCCCGGGTGGTGGGTTTCGGCTCCCATGTCGAGGCCCAGGCCCTGCGGGCGGCCCGCGAGGCCGGATGCGACCAGGTGTTGCCTCGCAGCAAGTTTGTCGAGGATCTGGTCCACTGCTGGGACCAATGGATCTGCCCGCCGGGCAGCCCAGCCTCCTGAAAGATTGTTGGAACAACTCTCTGGCAAACATTTTTTCAGGCTGCTATTCTGCTGGGATGGCTGGCAAAAGGGCATCAATCTCCAGGAAGTTTGACTCGCCCCAGCAGGAGGCGTATCTCCGCATCTGGCGTCTGCACGACCGCTTGGGCATGCTTGAGGACGAGGTTTTCAGGGCCCACGCCATCACCAGCCAGCAGTACAACACCCTGCGTCTGCTGAAGGCCCGCCATCCCGAGCCGATGCAAACCCTGCAGATCGCCCGCAGGCTCGTCTCCCACGCCCCCGACATCACTCGCCTTCTCGATGGCCTCGAGAAAAAGGAATTGATCCGTCGGGCCCGGTCCGTCGCCAGTCGCCGGGTGGTGGAGGTCTGGATCTGCCCGCAGGGTCTTGAATTGCTCGAGAGCCTCGCCCGCCCCCTGCGCGAACTGCACCAGCGCCAATTGGGCCATCTGGAACCGGAACAGATCGATCGTCTCAACGAACTCCTCCGCCTGGCAGGCGGTCCCCACGAACCGGAAGAAAGCCCCTGGATTTGACCGAAAATGAATCACGCCAAAGTTGATATCGAGGTGCTGCTGCTGCACCTGCTCCCCCTGCTGGCGTTCATCGTCTGCGTCGCCCGACTGGGGGGTGCTGCCGCCCGGAAGGTCGGCCAGCCCGAGGTGGTGGGCGAGATCATGGCCGGCATTCTGTTCGGCCCGTCCTGTTTGGCCGCCCTCTGGCCGCGGGGATTCGAGTTTTTCACCAATCCCGCGGTGGAGGGCCTGCCTGGGGGCACACTCCCTCTTGTCATCAAGGTTCTCAGCCAGATTGGCTTGGTGTTGCTGCTGTTCCTGATCGGCCTCGAGTTCGACTTTTCCCATGTCCGTTCCACCGGAGCCGGAACAGCCCTCATATCGGCCATGGGAATGCTGCTGCCCTTCCTGCTCGGTTTCGGCCTGGGCTGGGTGCTTCATGCACCGCTCACCGCCGTGATGGAAAAGCCTCCGGCACCGTTCACTTTTTCGCTTTTCATGGGTGTGGCCATGTCCATCACCGCGCTGCCCATCCTGGGGCGATTGCTGGTGGAATGGGGGGTGTCCCGCACCCGTTTGGCCGCTGTCTCCATCACCGCCGCCGCCATGGACGATGCCTCCGGCTGGATCCTGTTGGCCACCGTCGCCGGGTTCGCCCACTCCCAACTGGAGGGGGGCACCTACTCCATCACCTCCCTGTTCACCATGGCTGGCCTGTCCCTGGTATTCCTGGCTGGCATGATCTGGGTGGTTCGCCCGCTGCTATGCAGGGTCACCCGATGGTTTCTACACAAGAACCAGGGTCAACCCAGCCTCGGCCTGCTTGGGGTTCTGCTGATCGCCGTCTTCACGGCTGCGGCCACCACCAGTTGGATTGGCATCTTCGCCATTTTCGGCGCGTTTCTCACCGGCGCCATCCTGTCGGAGGAGCGTCAACTGGCCGAGATGCTGCAGAAAAACCTGCGGCTTTTTGTCACCGCCTTTTTCTTGCCCATCTTTTTTGCCTCCACCGGCCTGCGAACCAAGATCGGCACCCTGGATAGCCAGATAACTATTCTGGCGGCCCTGGCGGTGCTTGCCGCCGCCGTGGTGGGCAAATGGGGCGGCTGCCTGCTGGCCGCCCGGCTCACAGGATTTTCCTGGCGCGAATCCAACATCGTCGGCGTGCTCATGAACACACGCGCGCTGATGGAACTCATCGTCATCAACGTCGGCATGGAGCTGGGCGTCCTGCCCGACAGCATGTTCACCATGCTGGTCCTCATGGCCGTTGTCACCACCATCATGACCACCCCGCTGGTGCGGGCGTTCAGCAAGGGCGCCGAGTTCGAGGGTCTCAAACTCACCGGATGAAACGAAGGCTTCATTCCTTCGCGCCTATTGCGTCTTTGGGGTAAAAATTTTTGTCAGAAAAGAAACAGCCCCGGGGAATGCACCCCCGGGGCTGTTGAAACATTTGGTGTGAATGCCGGAATCAGTCGCGAGAGTTCAGCTTCATCAGCAGCTTCACCAGTTCCATGTACAGCCACACCACCGTCACCATCAGGCAGTAGCCGCAGTACCATTCCATGTATTTGGGCGACTGCTCATAAACATGCCGCTCAATCTGGGCGAAATCCAGAATGAACGAGAAGGAAGCCACACCCACCACAAACAGCGAGAAACCGATGCCGATGATCCCGTTGCCATGGATGTAAGGGATCTCATACCCGAACATGCGGCCGATCCAGGTGGCCAGGTAGGCCACAAGAATCGCCATCATGGAGGCGCCGATCGCCTTGGTCAAAAACGGCGTCGCCCGCAGCGCGCCGTTGTAATACAGCAACAGCATCCCGCCCAAAATGCCCGCGGTCAGGGTGATGGCCTCCACACCGATGCCCGGCTTGAACCTCTCCACCACCGCCGTGATCGCGCCCAGAGCCATGCCCTCCAGGCCGGCGTAAACGGGAGCCAGGACCGGGGCGAACGAGGGCTTGAAGGCCAGCACCAGGCCGGCGACCAAGGCCCCGATGATGCCACCAGCCATCAGGCCGACAGGCAGGTTGCCGCTGTCGCGGATCAGGTCCGTGGCGTAACCGAAGGAAACCAGGCCCGAGGCCAGCAACAGGCCCAAAAGCACGCCGGTCTTGCCCACCGCGCCCGTCATCGTCATCGCGTTGGCGGGGTTGGCGGCGTATCCGCCGGTGTTTTCTATCGCCCGCCAGGCGGGATTGCTCGATTCTTGCTGCACAATTCCGGACATGGACCAAACCCTCGTTGGTGGGCGGATTCAAACGACTCTAGACTATTCTATCACGCAAATGCCGCCCGGAAGGTTCGCCTTCTCACCGGTCCATGTAGTCGATCACGGCGTTGCGCTTCAGTTCGGTGACCACCGCCTTCATTTCCCGCTGCGAGGCCTCCTCGCGCAGGCGCGCCTTGATCTGCTTCTGCACCTTCTCGTCAAACGGTTTCTGGCCCTCGTATTCCCGGTCCACCAGTTGAAAGACATGGAAACCGGTTCGCAGTTCCACCACCGGGCCAACCTCGCCGGGGCGCATCTTGAACAGGGTTTCCTCCAGCTCGACGGGTTTGATCTCGCCGCGGAAACGCCCCACTCCCTCGCCACCGCGCAGGGCGCTGTCGCCGTGGCAGTGCTTGCGGGAAAGCTCCACGAAGTCCTCGCCGGCCCTCACCCGGGCTGCCAGCGATTCGGCCTCCCTGCGGGCCTCTTCCTTGGTGTTGTGTCGGGCGGTCGCGATGAAAAGATGCCGCCAACGCACCGAATCCCGCACTTTGAACTCGTCGGGCCGGGTCCGGTAGTATTCCTCCAGCTCCGCCCGCCCGATACGGTCCATCGCGCTCATGACCCGCTGCTGCAGGTAATTCATCGCGATGAAGTTCCGTTCCTGCTGGCGGCGCATCAGCTCCAGGGGCATGCCCTGGGCCTCCAGCACCTTCTCGAATTCCTCATCACTCTCGATCCGGTTCCTCGACTTGATCTGCTTCAGGTAACGCTCGAATTCCTTGCCGGCAAGTTCCTTCAGCTTGTCCAAAAATTTCTGGGCCTGCGGGCTTTTGCTCAGCCGCATGGTGCAATCCTGCACCACCAGCTCCCTGTCGATCAGCGTCTCCAGCGCCAGACGCCGTTGCTCGGCCATGGGCTGGCCCTCGCCCAACCCTCCCTGAACCATGGCTACCCGTACTTCTTCCTCCAGGATGGCTTGCCCGTTGACCATGGCGACAATCACCCCGCCAGCCAGGGGGCGCCCGATCGTCAGCCCCTCGGGAGCCTTCAGCTTGGCCACTCCGGACCCTTCCTTGGTAACTGGCTTGGGACTATCCGTGGTTGGCTTGCCCAGCGTTGCCGGCGGGGGCGGCAGGCTCAGCGGCGGCGGGCTCGACCCCGCGGGGCTGACCGGAGGCCGGCCATCCGGCTCCTGCCCGCGGGCGTAGTGGGAGACTTCCTGCAACTCGGACGCCAGGGCATGGATGTCCGTTTCGGTTCCCGAGCCGGCGATCGCGCCGGCCACAGGCACCGCCCTGGATTGCCCCAGGCTGGCGATCTGTTCCCGGATTTGGGCAGCTTGCCCGGCCGCTAAGCCGTTCAGTTTGGCCGTTCCCGATGCGGACTGGCAGCCGCAAAGGATCAGCAGTCCCGCCAAGGTAACCATGAGGTGCCTTTCGCCTTGGGGCCGCCCGGACGGCCAACCGGCTGATTCCATGGTCAATCCCATGGGTGTATCCCGCCTTTGTTCCAAACCCAGACCATCCCGGTCCCGGTTTTCCTGTACCGAATCAGCGGCGGGAGATAACCGGACGGCCCCTGCGAATCAAGAGGGGCAAAGAAATGGAGTATGGATTTCGCAAACTCAATACTGGTTTTGATTTGCGAGTTGGATCGGCCGCCTGGATGCCTTGCTCAGATGCCGGTTTGAATCAGTCGCTTGCTCGCCAGGCTGAATTGGGCCAGGGAATCACCGATCCAGTGGTAGTGCAACCGTCTCCGCACTTCCTGGGTCAGCGCCTGGCCACCCAGATACAAATTGCTTTCCAGTTCCACCGTGACCTGGTGCAACGCGTTGCATTCGGTGACGAAGGACAAGGGATTCTCCAAATGGGTGCAGCTGAGCCAAACCAGTTTCGGGCGCAGCTTCCGCGCCATGGAGATCACGCTGCTGCATGGGGTGTTCGGCCCGATGTTGGTCACTTGCCAACCGTTTTGCAGCAGCACCAGTTCGGCCAGCAGGTTGCCAAGCGTGTAAAAATCGCCCTCGGGACAGGCCCCGATAGCCATGGGCAGGTGAGAGCCCGCCTGCGGAAGCAACCGGTTCCGCAATTCGATCAAACCGGCATGAATTTGTGAGGTAAACAGATGTTCCTGGGCGATGTCGGTTTGCCCCATTCGCCAGGATCGTCCGACTGCCTCCATCACCGGGAAAATCAACTCGTCTCCGATGGGTTCGATAGACAAGCCGCTTTGATTGCTTTTCAAAAGGATTTTTTGGACTTCCGAGGGTTGATGGGAGTTGAGAGCGCTCTCCAAACCCGCCCGCAATTCGTCCATGTTGGTGGGGGTGGGGGACGACTTGGAAAGGTACCTTTCCAAAATGGCCGAATCCAACGGTGGACCAGGAAGTTGTTTCTCCTGAACCAGCCTGACCAGATCCAAAAGCACTATTTTCCGGTGGCCTCCCGGCGTTTTGGAAGCTGGGATGGTCCCGTCATCCACCCAACGCTTCACCGTGGAAGGATGCACCCGCAGGATTTCCGCGGCTTGAACAGTAGATAGAAGGGTTCTCGCGACCATTGTTAAAGATTAATAGGCAGGCCAAGAAAAAGTTGGCAAAAACGATCAAAACGCTTATTTACTGAAAGCATGTAGATCGTGCAGCCTGGATATTTTCCCGAATAAATTGAGTTTTTTGATTATTTTTACGAAAAAACGATCATGGGTATTGACACGAAAACGACCATATCGTTCATTAGGGGTGTGGTTGTGATCGTTTTAGTCAATTTAACCCAGATGGAGAGCTATCATGGTCCAGCAGGTTTCAACCAAGCCTACCCCGCGCCAAAGAGAAAACGCCGGCGGAGTCTATTTCGTCATCCATCCATCGTTCAGTAAATCCAATGCTGTCCGCGTTTACGGGCCTGAGGCTGAGGTGCCTGCCTGGACCGGCAACCACATGCCCGACGAGGTGACCCGTGAGTTGTCGCAACGCATGCATTTCGCCGCCTGGCGAATGAGCCGTTGCAGGGACGAAAAGTCAAAGGGCTTCTGGAAGGCTCATTACCTGCACATGCGTGATCTGGTGGTGATGGGCAATCGCAAGCTCATTTTCCGTGCGATCCGCCGCTGGATGCCGCCCGCCTCCCATGCCGAGGATATGACTTCCGATTGTCATATCGTGCTGATCCAGTCGGTGGCTGCTTACAACCCCTGGATGGGCATTCGTTTCAGTACCTACGCCTTCACCTGCCTTATGCGGGCTCTCTCCCGCCTCTCGCTGAAGATGCAGGCAGATCGCATGAACCGCAGCGTCCCGCTGGAAACCTTGTCGGGCACCCAACTCGACCCGTTCAGCCTCGACGACGAGAACGGAACCGGATTCAAGCTGGATGAAGTTCTGGGTGATCAGTCGGCAATCCTTTCTCCCAGAGAAAAGCTGGTGCTAATTCAGCGTTTTTGCCTGAATAATAAACAAAAAACGGGCACCCTGGAGCAAGTGGGCAAGAGCATTGGCTTGTCCAAGGAGCGCGTGCGCCAGGTCCAGGCCCGCGCCCTCGACAAGCTTCGCGCCGTGTTGTCCTGATCCCCCTCACATTATTCATTTTTAAGGGCCACCCCATCGGGGTGGCTTTTGTTTTTTTAATACTCCTCTGGACTGGGATTCCCGCCGGTGTCCAATCTGTCAGAAATTCCTTGGACTCAACGCAAGTCCAAGGCTAGCATGGCAATTCGATCATTCCGGGGGAGCGTATCCCCAGCCGCAGCCTCCCACTGGACGGCCCCGGAATGCACGGTGGAATCATTCACGGAGTAGTTCATGACCTCTCAAGCAGCCCCGCAATCCCCATCCGGCAAGGATGCGATCAGCTCCAACGACTGGAGCCTCTTCATCGCCAGCTTCATGGCCCTTATCGCTGCCGGCATCGGTTTCTCGGTCCGCGGCGCCATCTTGGGTGACTGGGCCGCGCAATACGGTTTTACCCAGTCGGAGCTGGGCACCATCACCGGTGGCGGCCTCACCGGGTTCGGCATCACCATCATCGTGCTGTCCTTCATCGCCGACAAAATCGGCTATGGCCCCCTCATGGTGCTGGGGTTCCTTTTCCATCTGTCCAGCGCCATCGTCACCTTTTTCGCCACCACTGCCTTTGATCAGTACGGCAAGGAAGGGGCCTACACCTGCCTCAACGCCGGCATGTGGCTGTTCGCGCTGGGCAACGGCACTTGCGAGGCGGTTATCAACCCCCTCACCGCCACCCTCTTCCCCAAGAACAAGACCCACTGGCTCAACATCCTCCACGCCGGCTGGCCCGGTGGCCTCATCCTGGGTGCCCTTCTGGGCTTGGTGTTCGAGGGTATCGGCGGCGTCCGCTGGGAAATTCAAATCGCCACATTCCTTGTCCCCACCCTCATCTATGGCTTCCTGATGCTGGGCAAGAGGTTCCCCAAGTCCGAGGCCAGCGTTTCCGGCGTCGAGATCGGCACCATGCTCGCACAGTTCGCGGCCCCGGTGCTGTTGTTCCTGGTCTTCTTGCATGCCCTCGTCGGCTATGTGGAACTGGGCACCGATAGCTGGATTTCCAACATCACCGGCCGCATTCTCGAGAGCAAGAGCGCCGGCCTCTGGCTGTTCATCTGGACTTCGGGCCTCATGTTCGTGCTGCGCTTCTTCGCCGGCCCCATCGTCCATAAGGTCAACCCGCTTGGCCTGCTGTTCATCAGCGCCATCTGTGGCACCCTCGGCCTCTACCTGCTGGGCACCACCACCACGTTGGCCATGTGCGTGTTGGCTGCAACCATCTACGGCCTGGGCAAAACCTTCTACTGGCCCACCATGCTGGGCGTGGCCAGCGAGCGTTTCCCCAAGGGTGGCGCCCTGGTGCTCGGCATCATGGGCGGCGTGGGCATGCTTTCCGCCGGCCTGCTGGGTGGACCCATCATCGGCTACAAACAGGACTACTTCACCACCCAGAAGCTCAGCGAGTCCAACAAGGCCGCCTATGACCGGTTCAAGGTGGAGAAACCCGGCGCGCCTTTCGGCTTCCTGCCTGCCATCGCCGGCCTCGACGGTTCCAAGGTCGCCGTCCTGGAAGACTTCGAGAAGGCCAAGGGCAAAGCCGATGCCAAGCTCGGCATCGAGGTCGATCTCGACCGCGCCAAGGCCCAGAAAGACCAGAAGAAGAACAAGGGCCTGGTGGACGAGCTGAACAAGCTCAACGACTGGTGGGCCAAGGAAGAAAAACCCAACGCCGAAAAGGACCTGAAAGATGTGGTCGAAGCCCGCCTGACCGGCGGCCAAAAGGCCCTGCTCGTCACCGCCCTGGTGCCCGCCACCATGGCCATCGGCTACCTGCTTCTCATCCTCTATTTCCGCGCCACCGGCGGCTACAAGCAGGAGCACATCGGCCACTAAGGCCGATTAAAACCCTCACCCCCAAGCGCCTGTCCGGAAAACCGGCCGGGCGCTTTTTTTTTCACCTTGCATGGCCAACTTGGGGCCCGATGATCAGAGGAATTTGTTTCCATGCAGTGGGCTGGCGAGGTCTTTGTGAAGTATCATTTCAGGCCAAAATGGACTTCCCGGCTGAAAGCCGCGATTGGTTTTTTGGCCGTATACAGGCCCAATTGGACTTCCTGTTTGCTTGGGGCTTTATGGTTGTTTGTCGGCTCTTTGTGTGTGCTGATAGCCTGGTGCGTTATTCAAAATGAAAGGCGGCTGGCGGAAGAAGAATGGGAGGCTATTCGGGCCATGGAGGTGAATAGGAATGCATCCCCGTCTGAAATTGCAAAGCCACCTGCCCGTGAATCCAGAGCCCCAGTAGCTTTGCCTTGAATCGGCCCACTCTGTCCAAAGAGCTCCGTCTATCAATTGCCAACTGGCCAGCCCCCACAGCTAGGTGGGGAGTGACTGGCGCGGACGGTATGTGCTCCGTAAGGGCAGAAACCAATTTGCCTTGTTGCGCCAGGCCTTTGAGTGGCCTAAAAAGTTATTCTCTCGGATCTGGCTTCATGCCCCCTCCTCCCGCCCCTCCCTCCAAAGCGCCCCCAACGCGCATCCCAAACTCCCCACCGTCATCCAAACCCGCCAAGGCCAACTCCATACCATTTCCCAAAAACCAACTCCCCGAGCCCCAAGGTTTTCCATCAGGCGCTCAACATCCTCACCTTCCACCGGAACAGAAAATAGGCCTCCCCCGGTTCGTTGCGATATTTCCTCCAGCAATTGACTAGCGGCCTGCCGGGTCGCTTCCGGGGACCGGGCATTGTCCACCCGCAAAATAAAAACTCGGGTGTCCAGAGCCGCGGCCACCTGGGCGGCTTGCCTGGGCGTGAAATCGCCGGTTTCCCCGCTCGGTTGGGCGTTGTGTTCCCCGTCCGTCACCAGCAGCACCATGCGCTTCCGCTGGATTCCGTCCGTCCCGGCGTCCAGCGCCTCCAGTCCCGCGCACAGCGCATCTCCCAGATGGGTGGAGGTCTCGCCCGGGGTGCGCGTGGGGGACAGCCCTCTCAGGGTGGTCTGCAACGCGTCTGGCGTGCCTCCGGCGGGTAAAACTAAATCCGGTTGTCGGGCGAAAACCACCAGCCCGCAGTCCCACGCCCGGTAGGCAGGTATTCGGGCCAGTCCTCCCAGAACCGCGTCCACCGCATCGCGCGCGACCGACCACCGGGTCGGCCCTGGATTACCCTCCGGGCCAAACGTATCCCCCATGCTCCCCGAACCGTCCAGCACCACCATCAGCGTTCCGGCGGATTCGCTCGCATCAGGCCGTGGCTTCGGTCCCGCCAACGCGATCAGCAGGCAAACCACGCACCCGGTCCACCACCAGTAGGACCCCGGTTTGCGTTCCATGCCGGGCCCCGGTTCAGGTGCCAAAGGCACCACAACCCGCACCCGGGGCCGGTTCATCCGCACCAGCGCCGGCAGGGGGGCCACAGGCAACAGCAGCAAAAACCACCAATGGTCAAAGGAGGGCATGCGCCCATGCTAACCCTTCTCCAGTCCGGATTTCCCGGTTAGCCTGCCGAAAACACGAAATTGCCCTGTTTTTCAGGTTTACTGGCCTTTCCCGGGTTTTTTGCCTCCCCAAGGGCCCTTCTCCTTGCCGTTGACACCCCTCTTGCGGGAGCCTTAACCTTTGACGCCCGGGGGGCATTTTTGCGTGGCTCATTCGTGCCGCCATGTTTCAGTTCCGGCACCCTGGCAAATGTGGGAAATACGGCGTGAGCGAACAAGGCGACAGTCTGGAAGCGGTACGCAGGGAAAAATTGCGCGCCATCGAGGCTTTGGGGATCGATCCCTGGGGTCACCGGTTCGACAACCACCACCCCATCGCCAAGGTCCGTGAACTGCCCGTGGACCCGGCCAATCCGGAGCACCGCCACCCCACCCGAATCGCCGGCCGTATCGTGCTGCGCCGCGTCATGGGCAATGTGCACTTCCTCGACATCCTCGATGCAACCGGCCGCGTGCAGGTGATGATCGGCAAGAAGCAGGTGGGTGAGACCGGCTGGAAACTGGCCGCCCTCCTCGACCTGGGCGATCTGCTCGGGATCGATGGCTCCTTTGGCCTTACCAAGACGGGAGAGAAAACCGTCTTCGCAACCGCCATCACCATGCTGGGCAAGTCCATCCTGCCGCATCCCGACAAGCACTCGGGAATGGTGGACACCGAGTTTCGCCTGCGACACCGTTATCTCGATCTCACGTACCACCCTGAGGTGATGGACCGGGCCCAGAAGCGGGTCCGCATGATTCGTGCCATCCGCCATTTCCTTGATGGCCAGGGTTTCCTGGAGGTGGAAACCCCCACCCTGCATTCGGTTGCCGGCGGTGCAGCCGCCCGCCCGTTCGAGACCCACCACAACGCCCTCGACATCCCCCTCGTCCTGCGCATCGCACTGGAATTGCCCCTCAAGAGGTTGCTGGTCGGGGGCATGGAAAAGGTGTACGAGATCGGCCGCGTTTTCCGCAACGAGGGCATCAGCCAGCGCCACAACCCCGAATTCACCATGATGGAGCTCTACCAGTCCTACTCCGATTACCGGGGCATGATGGACCTGGTCGAGGGCATGGTCTGCGCCTGCGCCCGGGAACTCCACGGCGACACGCAGGTCCCCTATGCCGGCGGCGTGGTCGATTTCACCCCGCCCTGGCGACGCGTCAGCTACGCCGAACTCCTGCGGGACCATGCCGGGGCCGACATGTTCGATCCCGAGTCGCTGCGCGCCGCCGCGGAAAGGCACAACCTGCCCACCCAGGGCCGTGATCCCGATGTCATCGCCCAAAATCTGTTCGAGACCATCTGCGAGCCCACGCTGGATGGCCCCGTCTTCGTCTACGATTACCCCGCCAGCCTCTGCCCGCTCACCAAGCGCAAGCGTGATAACCCCAAGGTGGCCGAGCGCTTCGAACTGTACATCCGCAAGATGGAACTTGCCAATGCCTACACCGAGTTGAGCGACCCCATCCTGCAGGAACAGACCTTCCGCCAGCAACTGGCCGGTCTGCCCGCCGACGAGTCGATGGCCCGCATGGACGAGGACTTCATCACCGCCCTCAGCCACGGTATGCCGCCCGCCGGTGGTCTGGGTGTCGGCATCGACCGCCTCGCCATGCTGCTCACGGATACCACCAGCATCCGCGATGTCATCCTCTTCCCGCTGCTGCGGCCCCACCACCACAAGCCCGCGCCGGCCGGCCCGGGCGGTGATCATCCGGAATCTGCGTCCAAAGACAAGGCCTGAGGCTGGAGCCCCATGTACAAACTGGTCCTCTGCTGGCGTTATCTGAAGACCCGCTACCTGGCGTTGGTCTGTGTCATCAGCGTCATGCTCGGCGTCGCCACCCTCATCGTCGTCAACAGTGTCATGGGCGGTTTCAGCGCCAAGCTGCGCGACCGCCTGCACGGCTTGCTGTCCGATGTGATGATCGAGGCCTACGACTACGACGGCTTCGCTGATCCCGCCGGCAAGATGGAGATGATCCGCAAGGATCCGTACCTGGCGTCTCAGGTGGTGGCCATGGCCCCCACGCTTGAAATCTTTGCCATGCTCCAGTTCTCCTACCGTGACATGCCCATCACCAAACCGGTACGCCTCGTGGGCATCGACCCCGCTGACCGCGCCAAGGTGGGCGGCTTCGCCGAGCACTTGGTCGATCCCGCCCGCAAGGCGAACCCCAACTTCGATCTGGACGAGGCCGCCAAGGCCCGCGTGGCACAAGCCAAGAAGCCCGAACCGCTGGTCTTCCAGCCCATCCTCAACGCCGATGAGCCCCCTCCGCCCGATCCGGTGGACAGCCGGCCCCACCAGCCCGTCAGCGCCATCCTGGGCTACGCCATCGCCCACTTCCGCGACCGCGAGGCCCGCGACGAGGACGGCACCCTGCACGACCGCCGCACCCTGCAGCCCGGCGACGAGGTGGTCCTCACCACCGTCTCCAGCGCCAAGATGGCCCCGGTCTTCGACCGTTTTGTTATCGCCGACTACTTCAAGTCCGAGATGAGCGAGTACGACTCGCAGTATGTCTTCGTTCCGCTGGATCATCTTCAGAAGCTGCGCACCATGGAGGGCAAGGTCACCTCCATCCAGATCCGCCTGAAAAATTTCGATGAGGCTCCCAAGGTGGTCGCCCGCCTCAAGGAGATGTTCCGCCGCCAGCCGGTCGAGGTGCAGACCTGGGAGGACAAGCAGGGCAATGTGCTCGCCGCCATCCGCACCGAAAAGGGTATCCTCAACATCCTGCTGTTCATGATCATCGGCGTCGCCGGTTTCGGCATTCTCGCCATCTTCTCCATGATCGTCGGCGAGAAGACAAGAGACATCGGCATTCTCAAGAGCCTGGGCGCCTCCAACTGGGGCGTGATGCAGATCTTCCTCGGCTACGGACTGCTGCTGGGTGTGGTCGGCGGCGGGCTCGGCTCGCTGTTGGGCCTGGCCATCACCACCAACATCAATGAAATCGAACACCTCCTCGCCCGCGCCACCGGGCAGGACATCTTCCCGCGCGATGTCTACTACTTCGACCGCATCCCCACCGACATCCAGCCCCTCGCGGTGTTGTTGGTCAATGTGGGCGCGGTGGCCATCGCCGTGCTATTCAGCATCCTGCCCGCCCTCAGGGCCTCCATGCTCCATCCCGTGCGGGCCCTCCGGTTCGAGTGACCCCCACGCAGGCCCGTTCAAGCCCCGTCAGGAACAAGGACATGCAAACCGGTTACATCGAGAACACCAGCGGCGTCGCCCCTCCCCCCATCCTCCGGGCGGAGAATGTCCGCAAGACCTACCGCAGGAACGGCATCGCCACCGAGGTGCTCAAGGGTGTCGATTTCGCGGTGACCCAGGGCGAGTTCGTCAGCATTGTCGGCGCCTCCGGTTCCGGCAAAAGCACCCTGCTGCACCTGATGGGCACGCTGGATTCGCCCGACGCCGGCTCCATCTGGCTGGCTGACAGGCGAATCGACAACCTGCCCGGCCGCGAGCGCGACAAGCTCCGCAACGGCAAGTTCGGCTTCATCTTCCAGTTCTACCACCTGCTGCCCGAGTTGACCGCCGTGGAAAATGTGCTGGCCCCCGAGTTGGTGGCCAGTTCCATTTGGCAATGGCCCGGTCGCAAGAAGGCCGCCTTCAAGCGGGCCGAGGAACTGCTGGAACGGGTGGGCCTGGGTCACCGCAAGCACCACCGCCCACGGGAAATGTCCGGCGGCGAGATGCAGCGCACCGCCATAGCCCGGGCCATCATGTCCAGGCCGGGTATCCTGTTTGCCGATGAGCCCACAGGCAACCTGGACGAGACCGCCGGTGCCGAGATCATGGCCCTGCTGCGCGAACTCAACCGCGCCGACGGCCTCACCGTCCTCATGGTCACCCACAACATGGAGATGGCCAACACCACGGACCGCATCGTCCGTCTGGCCTCCGGGCGGATCGACCCTGCCCGGCAGCCGGTCCAGCCCGCGGGGTATCATTCCCGACCCGTGGAACCGCGCACCATGGAATACGCCTGGCGCGGGGTGGGCTGATCCCCCCGGGGTAGGCTGATTTTCAGCCGTGCGATAAGCTGACACATCAAACTTGGGAAGGCGCGTCAGGGTGGCCCCGGCCCCCGCGCGGAAACTATCGGGAGGCCGGAATGGCTGCCATTTATCTCAACGGCAAGCTGGTCGACCGCGACAAGGCGGTGATCAGCGTCTACGACCACGGGTTTCTCTACGGCGACGGCGTCTTCGAGGGGTTGCGTTTCTACCACCGCAAGATCTTCAAGCTCCGCGAACACCTCGACCGCCTGTACGACAGTGCCCGCCACATCTCCCTGGTCATTCCCCAGGAAATGGCGGCTCTGGCTGCCGACACCCAGGCCTGCGTGGCCGCCTCCGGGATGGAGGATGGCTACATCCGCCTCGTGGTCTCCCGCGGCGAGGGCAACCTCGGCCTCGATCCCCGGTCCTGCCCCAAACCAACCGTCATCATCATCGCCGACGCCATCAAGCTCTATCCAGCTGAGATGTATGAGCAGGGCATGGAGGTGGTAACAGCGGCCACCATCCGCAACCACCCCGATGCCCTCGACCCACGCGTCAAATCGCTCAACTACCTCAACAACATCCTTGCCAAGCTCGAGGCCAACCGCGCCGGCGTCCCCGAGGCGGTCATGCTCAATCACCTCGGCCAGGTGGCCGAGTGCACCGCCGACAACATCTTCGTGGTGAAGCACGGTGTGCTCTCCACCCCGGCCCGCCACTGCGGCATTCTTGATGGGGTCACTCGCCGCACCGTGTTGGACCTGGCTGGCAGCCTGGGCGTTCCCTGCCGCGAGGAAACCCTCACTCGCCACGACCTATTCACCGCCGACGAGATGTTCCTCACTGGCACCGGCGCTGAGATCATCCCGGTCACCAAGGTGGACGCGCGACCCATCGGGCCGGGCTTGCCCGGATCCGTCACCAAGCGGTTGCGCGAGGCCTACCACAAGCTCGTTCGTTCCTGATCCATTTTTGATTCCGGGGGATCCTCGCCATGACTCCAACCATCCGGAAGGTCCTGGTGGCGGAGGATTTTTCCGATTCCTCCCGCCATGCCCTCGAGCATGCCGAGATGATCGCCTCCAAGTTCGGCGCCTCTGTCGACCTTGTCCATGTGATCCAGGAAACCTCTGCCCTCACCTCCATGGGCGGTCCAATGGTCACCCCCGGTATTCTTGGTCAGGAAGAAACCATGGAGGTCCGGGCGCGGGCCCAGTTGGAACATGAGGCTGACGAATTGCGGGGCCGTGGTTTGACGGTGAAGCCCCGGGTGCTGACCGGTGAACCGCTCGAGTGCATCATCGAGTTGGCGAAAAAAACCGGTGCGGACCTGCTGGTGGTGGGCACCCATGGCCGTACCGGCGTGGCCCATCTGCTGCTGGGCAGCGTGGCCGAAAGCATCCTCCGCCATTCCCCCTGCCCGGTCCTGTGTGTCCGCCACCCCACCTTCCAGAAGCCAACAGGCTGAAAAAAAGAATCATGCCCGAATGCCATGAAGTTAAGCCGCAACCATATTGGACATCAAGCGTTTGCGTAATTCTTCTCGCGGTCTTTGGAGTCGCGGGTATTGTTTTGGCCGTCGTTTCACACATCTTGGTTCGACGC
>Ga0169931_10002104_pt1 | contig 32732 bp, 8 predicted proteins | sample Kivu_15m_20L_FD_129675 | JGI IMG/M metagenome (GOLD analysis project Ga0169931, IMG submission 129675) | Freshwater microbial communities from Lake Kivu, Western Province, Rwanda to study Microbial Dark Matter (Phase II) - Kivu_15m_20L... | ecosystem: Environmental > Aquatic > Freshwater > Lake ...
CCATGCTGCCAGCTGGGCCCTTGCTCCTGAAAACGTGGGGGTGGCTTGTACTTTTGGGACAGGCTTCATGGGTCCTCTGGACGTGACACTAGACAAGACCTACACGCTCGTTAAAGAAGTTTTTGCATAAATTTTTGACATTTTTCCGGACCCTGTTGTGCATTTAGGGGGTGACTAAGTTGTTCTTACTTGTTTGGCTAATAAAACATAATTTTTGGCCAAAGAAGGAATTCTTGAGGCTTAGATTTAGGTTCATTATCGTAAAAAGCAGCATAAAATGTTGAAATAGATTAATCCAAAAAAACAGTTTATTTACTGGTTGAACATGAACGAGTTTAATATTCAATAAGAGGACATTGTCCAATGGTGGGGTGGAGGTCTTCCTGCGACTAAAAATCCTGTAATAATTTCTCAGTATGGACCATTTTACATCGACATGGGTGTTGGAAATTACTTAGGAGTTAGTTATGGTAGCTATGTTACATGGCTAGACCTATATCAACAAGATCTAGGGCAAATGATTAGAAATTACGAAAACAAAAAAAATGTGATTGGAGCAGAAATAACGCTCTGGGGTTAGCTTAACAATCAATATTGGCATCACCTTAAAATATGGAGTCGAAGCAGTGCGTTTGCCGAAAGATGCTGGACTGTTTAGTAGCTCTTGGCTAAACCTGATTTCCTTGGACGTCTTACTGCTTTGGAAAGACTGATGAACAGGAGAGGAATCCCAACATCTCCAGCAACTTCTCAGCAATGCGAAACATACCCTGAATATTGTTGATAAACACAGCATTATTATCAAGTAGACGTTGCAGCAGCCACTAAGGCTGGATTCTTTTTTTTACGAATCACCTTGCGAATATTCTCTATCTATGCTTCTCCCTATATATTGTCACTAAATATTATTTCTATCTTTGGTCTAGGAGTGCTTGGAGGATCCAATTTTTAGGTCGATTTTGGAGATTTTTATTTAATTTTAGGCGAATTTTTTTGTTTTGGAGACTATTTTTTAGGAGATTTTGGCGGCTATATAGGTTTTTACTATTTAACAGCTTTTTTAATAGGTTCCTTTTGAGTGGGAGGTTTTTATTTGACCAAATTTATGAATTAAATTTTTTATTTACGATTTGATTTTTCTTCATATCGATTTTATGCAACTGTTTTCTCTTTTGAAACTATTTTTTAGACAATTTTGTTAGATACTTTAGGCATTTATATAGGGGCTACATTCTTTTTAAGATTCTTAATTTATGGAGTAGATGTTACCAGTTATATGGCTTTCTTCTATTTATATTTCTTATCTACTTGCTTGAGTCCCTGAGTGCTTATTGATGTTTATGCCCTCGGAGTAGTCACTTACGTATTTTTCTTGATAAGACTACTCATCGAACGATCTTTGCTTACTTCTTTTTAAAGTTTTTTGTTTATTTTTTTAATCTACTAAGCTTTGTTTTTTATTTGCTCAGCCAGTGAAATTGGCTAAGAATTACTATTAGAATCTATATGACGACTTTTTATTTTAGTTTTTCTTCCAATAGAGCTATTAGCATTTAAATTCAATGCAAGCTAGATTTTTGCTGACTAAGGTATTACTTATTTAACTACTAATGATTTGTCAATAGCTTTGTTACTTTTTTCCTTAGAAATAGACTTAATTGGTACTTTAACTTAAGGCTTTACAACTGATTATTTGATTTTAGGCGAAGGTTATACTGGCATCTTTATTTTCGTAGAAATCTAAGCTAATGATTTATTGTTTATATTTTTCGGAGATGCTATCTTTTTTGAAGAAGATGAATCAATAGCTAAAATCTTTGCTTTTTTAGGCGCATTTTAAGAAGATTAAGCTCTTTTGAGAGATTGTTGTTTTTGTTCTTCTTTTTTAGGAACCACAATATGTGGATAAGTTCTAATCTAAGAAATTCTAGGTGTAGTTTTTTTGATAATATCGATAGGAAGCTAGTATTTTAATTGCCCCAGTTTGGCCAATCTATTTTTATCTTCTTCGATTTAGCTTTAATCTCTTACAGCTGCTGCTCTTGTGCGCCAAATACCTTAATCCTTTTCAAGTTATTAAATCTTTTTAAGCAGACTATTCAGGTCATTTTTGGCTGTAAAAAACTCTTGGTCTAATACTTAAAGATTAGGCTTCCATCTATCTTGCTTTTCTTTCAATTATTGCTGTTTTTTCGTCAATTCTTAAATTAATTTTTATAACTCTGCTTCTGTTCCGATGACTTGTGACGAATCTCCCTTACTTTACCTAAGAAGGTTGTGTAAACGCCGCTCTTATCTTTACATTTCAACTATTTTTAGATTATTTTATCTGTTTTGCTTTTTGGCCTGAGTCCATTGAGACTGCATTTCTTACTTATGCTTTTGTAAAGGTTCGTTTCCGGCAAGTTTTTGCTTTTTATCATCGATAACTTACATCAATACTTTTCTTTAAGTTTTTAAATTTTCCAGTTCCCGTTTCATTTAAGTTAGTTCATTTTCTTCCTTGCGAATATAAATTATATTTTCTTGAGGATTTTCTCTTCTTCCATTTTCAAGTGCTTCTCTTATTTGTCGTAGCTGTTTGTGCTGAAGCTAAATCTGATTAGTAAGCTCACTATAGTCAGGTTACAGTTTATTCTAAGCTTTTTGATTATCGATATCTTATAACCTTTAGATTTATTCTTGAAGCCGCATTAGCTATCGGTGAAGATGAATGTTGTGTTGTGTCAGTTTCTTTTTGTTTTTTATGCGAGTCTATTACTCTATAGATGGCATGAATAAAGTTATAAATAATAAGCAATCTAAAAGCATTAATCAATATAAATTTGATTATTAAAGTTTACTAAAGTCATAAGTATTATCAGAATCCAAAGCTTGAATTAGCGAATCTTCTTTTTTGTTCTTTTGTATTGTACTCAGACGGGTTGAAACTCGGATAGAATTATGTATAATTAGATAGAACTTACATATTACATTATGTAGTTTTTATTTATTGCTACTACTGTTCCGAGTTTTAATCCCAAATATCTTGTCCGTGCTCACGACGGATTCTTTCCAAAGCGATTAAATTTTACTATCTTTTCTGTCTGTTGTATATAAAAAACTTGCCTCCGCGTCTTCTAAGTGGACTTTTTTTATTAGCTGAAATCCCACTGTTAATACCCTCGAACTACATAGCCTTGAACTAAGAAATCAAATGCCCAGAACCAACTCCTCTAAAACGTTTTTCTGTTACTGATTAGTTTTTTAAAGAGGTTTTTCTTTTTTGATTACGACGTTCTGTAAGTGTATTTTTCAGCTATCTTCTCGTGTAGTTACTTCGATACATTACAGTGCCATTTCTTTTTCGTAAACTTGGAGAGCACACAAGATTTCTCAGAACATACTAAGGACACGACTATGAAGTATGAGTTTCAGACCTGCAAAAGTAACAAAAAACAGATATGAGCCCAAGATTTTGATATAAAATGACTTCATCACGCGTTTCATAGAATTTTTCAACCATAGTCTGATAAGAATCAAGCTTTTTGCGCCAATCTGAAAACTATAGTCTGTAACAAAGACTGTAGCTTAGAGCAGTCATTTGTGATTTGAAATTCGCGATGCTAAAAAACTCATAATAGCCGATAACATCTCCAGTTTGTACAGTTTTTAAGCGGGCTTTAGTATTTCCAACTGTTCTTGAAAATTATCCTCCTTTGACATATATTAGGGCAGCCTGAGAGCAATCGAAAGGAGAAATAGCATTTTAATGCTAATAGTATCCTATCTATTTAACGCACTAACTGGCATCTTTTATGAGAATAGGCTCGACCATTCTGAAAAAATTATGACTGAAAAGAACCGAGTAGCTTTGAAAAAAAAGCTGCCTTCGCAGGGCAGGAGTCAGTTAGTTGATTATCTATGATTCGAGATCTCTTTGCCTTAGATTTTTGGCCATATAATAGTTAGTGAGATAAGCGTTAACCTTGGCAGTTAGATCTTCTCCGATTCCTTTATCTCGCATGTAAAGATTGATAGTGCTGAGTCTGCTTTTAATTGTATCTCTTTTTGAGTTAAGTTCTTGAATGATTTGCCAGATTTAATTGATTGAATACGCGTAAAGTAAACATGAAAGAAATTGAATGAAGATAGTAAAGCCGATCTAAACAGGGTTTTTTGGGGTTATGTCTCCGTACCCTATAGAAATCATGGTCGTTGAAGCCCAATAAAGAGAATACACATACTGTACAGAAAAATCATCTATTAGACCTAAAGCTTTGCCTGACCATTCTACACTCATGATCCAGTAACAATTTTTAATGCATTTTTCGCCTTAATCGTCGTAGAATGGATAGTATTTTAACATGTAATTTGATATGAAAAATCCACTGCATGCCACAATCGAGCAAATCAGCAAAATTTTCATCAAAAGCAAAAATAATTTCAAAGTTGATTTGATTCTGCGATTGAGATCAAAAGATCCCACCAAAGTTCTTTCGATGTCCATAAGCTCAAATATTTTAAGGTAAAAAAACATTACAAACAGTTTGACGCTTTGATTTTCTAGAGTCCTGAGGAGCTAAAGAGTTTCATAGATTATTATTGAAAAAATGGAGATTAGATCGAAAACTAGCTGTTTTTTTACATAGGTGCTGCGAATTTGACTGGGCTCGATGATGAGAATGCCATCTTTGTAGTAGGCAGTATTAAGCTTGACTAAAATACCTGCGCAGAAAATGATGATAGCTGGTATGTTGATGAGTTGAAAAAATCGTTCATGAGAGGGCATGACTCTCTGATTTTCTGGATATATTTGAACTTACCGAAGGCTATGATGATTGGTATCTGCAGAAAGTATGTGTAAATAAGTAGGATGTTTAGAGCCTACCAGCCAATTATGAAATTAGACTGAGGTTTAAAAACCATCGGACATAATAAAGGACCCTATTCCTCAAGCTATTTGTTGCAGCGATTCTAAGTCAAAGCGGCGTTCATCGTGCGTTGCAGCCGCGAGAAGTCGACTTAGTTCTGCTAGTTGTCGAACTAGGGTCTATCTGGCATTATTTAGTTTCTACTACTTAAAAGGGACTGTCGAATTTGCTGAATATTTTGACTTCTCAACATAATATATATTTATGATCAAAAACTTTTACACTTTCTTCGTCCTTGGCTTCGGTGCTGCCTGGACCATCCCCACTCCTTTTTTCTCTACTGTAATGAAAAGCATTCACTCATTCAAACCGAGCCTTTGATCATATAAACTTATCTGAATATGCCATAATTAACTATCATATTCCTCATATTTTTTCATAAATGTATAGTATTATCAACCACATAAGTAGATGTATGCTAACACTATTTAAACTTTATTTTTTTGTAAAAATCAAGTAATACTAATTTCATTTTATCATGTCAGCTGTCTCGGCATTTAAAGAATCTCCTTAAGAATATGAATGGGTCATCTGATAAAAACATTTCGGCTCGGATTTATTTTTATTGCTACTAAATAGACCTGAGACTCGAGAATGAATTTAAGGAGGGAAACGTAAACTGTTGAGAGACGTGCAACGAAGGATTTAAAAGCTGAAAAGAACCTGTTTGTATTGTGGAATGGGTCAGCATTTGAGCCGCATTTATGTCTTCCCGCCGTTCAGTCTCTAATTGATCAGCTCGTATTTTGGCAAAATGATTGTCGTATTTTTTGTAAACTGCCTCTATCAGTTGGGCCTAAGTAACATCTCTTTAATGATGTTTTTCTTCTTTGGTTATCAGTGATTTGAACCTATTTTTGATCGCATGCTCGTTTCGTTTACTTTTAAGTAATTTTGACACTTCAGCCCATTTCTTGCCGTGCGAAAACACATGAGAAATAAGCACAAAATCTTCCTTAAGTTCCCACTACTGCTTGGATTTGTTCGGATCTAGGTGATTCAACCATCTTTCCCTGCACTGCTTGGGCGTCCTGAAGAACTTTTTTTCAGATTCTATATAAAGCTATTTGGCCAGCTAACTCCACTTGTATTTTCCCTCTCTTCTTTCTACTAGCTCTCTAAACATGGCGTCTTACTCTTTTTCCCATTTTCTAGTCAGGCCTCCTTCTTGTTGAAGAGTAAGCACCTGATACTCAAATAAAATTTATTTTTTAGTTGGAAAAATTCTCGAAAAGAACTCCCAATCTCTCTAATCCTAAATGTATTCAATCTTACCAAAGTCGTGAGTGTTGTTTTTTTGAGTTCAATATAGCACACAAGTATCCAAGTGAAAAGTCGAAGCTAGTTTTCCCACCAGTTGAGTTCCTACTTCCGATTGGCATATTTTCGATTTCTTTTTAGTTTGATGATTACTTTTCGCAAGTTGTTTGATAAATTTATCGCACTAATTAAGGGCTCATGTGGGCTATGTTGAATTCCTTGACCCCTAGAGCCTCTTAAGCATTGGCCAAAACTTGTCGGTAGTCTATATTTTAGACTTGCCTGGTGAGCCTGTCGATGATTTGAGTGCATTACTCCATTTGATAGTCAGTGACTCTCTATGATATAATCAATAAAAAAAGAGCTTTGGCACTGCTTTTTAATCAATAAATTTATTAATAAATAAATCAAAACACTAATCCTTCATTTTCTGATAATAAACGTAAAACTCTGAAAGTATGTAATATTTTTAATTAAATCATTTTTTCTCCTCGTAGTGGGGTAAAGTCTATACAGCTTTGTCAAGCTTAAACAAGTAAGCGTCATTAAAAGCGACCATGTGCCTATCTCCTCCTAAAATAATCATATTTTGTTCATGAATCAAGGCCGTATGACCGTCTCTGGCGCATGGCTTCTTTCCGATCACTTGCCCTTTTTCTCCATCAAAAATAACCTTGGGAAGATTAAGCTAAGAAGAAACCTTATCTGACTGCTCTCCTAAGCTATTAAGACTGAAAATCAAGGCTTATGATGTCGGTGAATGGTTACGTTATTTATGTATTTATTGTTTGAATTAGCTTTCAATATTTTTAAGTAACTTTTTCTTTCTGCTCAAAAATTATCTATATTTTTTTTATTGAACCACCGACATTTTCTTTTTAAAATCTAAGCTAGTATTGGCTGGAGTTTATCGATTGAAGAAATTAGCAGTTTAATTCATTTTTTTCTATGAAACTTAGACTGTTTTGACTCCTAGCCGGAATCCATGACTTGTTGCTGCACTTTTCTTTTATTTATTTCTTTTGACCTCAATAATGGTAGGTGATTCTGCCAGTTACTTTACAGTTGGAGACGGTTAGTAAAGTTAATTTGTGTTTTTATGAATGTTAATCCATTTTTTTCTTTTAATTAGGTACACCATCACATCGTTTTGTTCTTTGGTTATTTTGCTGATTCCACCGAAAAGAAAAAGACAGTTTGATTAGTTATGAAGCACGAGAGAACCACCTTTTCTTCTCTCTGGCCATGAAGATGTCAATTCTTCTTTGTTCACTTGTAGCCATGCTTATGTCTATAAATCAAAAATCCAGAAATCGTCATAAACTTCTTCAATTTTTCCGCCTCCGAACATAAAGATCTGATTGGCTACCAAACAACAGCTAGAATTGCCTCGTATACTTGGCGATTTCTCAGTTTTTATGATCGAATATGTTAGCTTATTTTTGTCTATTTCATCCAGATTTATCTTGATGATTTACTAAAGATAGCTCGTAGTGTTCGCATCATAACCACCGATGATGTAAATGTGATTTTCTTTGTTAATGAACACTTACTAACAACAATAGCACTATGTGAATCTAAAGAATAAGCAAAAATCGTGCCTTTTGCATCTACGCATCTGCATTTTATCCATATGTTTTGAATCAAATCGAATCGATAAATTTATTGATTATTTTCAATTACATTTTTCTGACCTCCAATCACAATTAAATTTGCCAAATAGCTTGACATTGTGTGGTTCCTAAGAGGCCCTGGGCTTGTTTTTAAATTTTTTTGTTAAATGAGTTTCCAGCTAAGTTGTTGGTCGTAGAGACAAGAGACGTAAAAGTCCTTCATTATACCTTTATCGGCATTAAAGCCTCCGTGCACATACATATTTCCTATGATATGTAAAAAATTACCTGCTTGAATGGTAGCGGCAAAGTAAGATCTTGGCAGGTAATTGTGAACGAATTTTAGTTCAACCCATCTTGTATCGATTTATTTATGAGAACGGGAAAATCCGAGTGGCGAAATATGTAAAGATTAAGGACTATGATCTCTTGGGTGAAGCATTTTAATTTTATCGCTATATAATAGTGATTATCATCATTTCTAACAATCAACTTCTCTTAAATTTTTGCTAAAAGTTTCTAGATGATCAAAACTAGTGGCATATTATGAATCTTTATGTTCTTTTTTAAATAAAAATTGAAAAAATAAATATTAAAATCAGTTTAATGGTAAAGTTGGCACAAACTTATACTTGTTAAAGCATTCTTCGCTTCTGTTTTGGGTCTTCTTTGAAATTCTGCTTTCTTTCATTTTTTTATCGCAAAATTTATTCTTCTAAGTCTAGATTTTGCGTTATTTAGGCGTGGAAGAAAAAGGTCTTGAGACTTTTCCTACGCTACTTCTATCCATTTTTATTTTTGGTTCTTTTTTTACTTGATTTCTTTTAGCTATTTCTAAAATGCTGGTTAACCGCTAGATCTCCTTCGCATCTTTTTGATGCTCACGTATGTAAAACTCGAGCTATTCTTTCTGTTTGTTCTGCATCTCTGTTTTAATTCTGCTCTGCTTGACTAGTTGATTGTATATCTTTTACAGATCCTGATATCTTTAATGAATAATTGCAAGCTAGCTGTGTGAGTGGACAGGGCTAAAGATTTGGGCACGAGATTATTTGTTTGGTGACTTGAGAGGCAGTGAGAGAATAGACTCGGGATTCGATCTATGTCTATTGACATCAATAGGCGCTAACATTCACTATATTGTATAGAAACTCTAGTTAGTTTAAATCTGAGAAATACCTTTATCATCCAAAACCTACTTAATCATATTAAGAAAAAATATTTAAAAAATTCTTATTTTTAGTCTCAAATGAATAAATAAAAGCATTTCTGACTTATTGAAGATCTAAATTTCAATCAACTTTTGTTTTTTTATATTTTCCTTTAGCAAGTTGCTCTTACTGAGGCAAGCGAAGACAGTGAGTTCGCAAATGTTCGATGTCTTACCTAATCTGACCTTCATTCATCCACAGCCTAAAGCCTATTTTAACTAAAAATTACTATAAGTTTGTAGAAAGTATTCTAAATTCGGAAAGCTTTAGTGCTTTTTATGAAAAATGGGAGTCCTTTGTTCTTTGTTGATTTAAACTTTATGCTTGCCATGCTGATGAAAGCGCTAATCAGTTTGCTCTCTGTCTTTTTTAGTTTTATCGTTGGTCAGCTTACTTTTCTGAGAGCAAACCAAGCATTAATACAGTAAATCTTTATCTCGAAGCTCCTTTACATTACAATTACGGTATCTTCTTTAACATTATATATGATTCTAAATAAAAATAGCTCTACCCATCTTTCACAATGATCGCAGCCAATCCAGTTGTCATCATCTTAGTTTTCTCCAGTATTGGAATATACTTGCTCACAAAATTCACAATATCGATTATTGTAGTAGTTCTAGTAACAAGTGCGACAGAAAAATCTATATTTGTTCTCTTACACTCGTGATCTTATTTTTTTGTATATTTTTTTTGACGAGCAAAGCTTATTAAAGCATTTTCGGCTGGTAGGAACGTCTTCACGACGCTATTCGTTGCTATCCTCAGGACTTTTTGCAATTTATTTAAGATTACTCTTGGAGACATTCGATTAGGGATTAGAATCGTCTTACTAAGATTATGAAGATATATTTTGACTTTGCTAATTGTTTTACTACTGCATTGAATTTTACGCATCTTCTCTTATTTTCTCTTCTGCTCGAATGTCGCCTACACTCAAGTGATTTTTCGAAGGCGTTTGTCGAATCACTATTTATTATTCCACTTTTTAATCTTCAGGTTATTGTACGGCAGGGGAAGCCCTTATTGAAGGCTGCCTTTCATTTTATTGCAGATTGACGGATTTTGGTCGAGGTGATAATAACTGAGGCTGCAACTCATGCTTGTTTCCAACTGTCAGTATTTCTATTTCTTGGTCGATTATGTCCTCTCGCTATTTGACTGACGCATCTTTTTTATCCGACATTTTCTTCAAACTATTTATTGAAATATTATCAAATAATTGAAAGTTCAATTCTGCGCTCTAATTATTATTTCAAACATAACATCAAATACAAAATCATAAATAAGTAATAGCTAAAAAATATGTATAATAGTTATTTAAGTTTTAATAAAAAAATTATTAAGTAATGCAATCAACAATCATCTTACTTTTTGGTCCAATCGTAGTTAAATAAAATTTCAATTTTCTATTGACGAATTCTACACTGAGGCTTTAACTATTCTCTTCCTTACTCTTGCAATATTCCACATCCAGATCCATTCGAGTTTTTGCTAATTTTATGCAACATTTTCAATGCAGGCAACTTTCCTGCAGCTGGGCTTGTAAAGTAGTACCCAAGTGATTCTTAGAGCCCTTCGTCAAGATTTTCTTAAATGGCCTATGGTCCTTCTTGATTTAAGGAAAAAAGAATGTGATTATTCCATCTCGTTTATCTGGAGTCTTGATATGTGGAAAGACCTATTTATTGATGTGAGTCTCCTATTTGCTAGTTTTCTTCAAATACATTTCTCATCACTTGTTCTTTGACTGCAATATTTTTTGAATTCTAAGTTTGAACTTATTAAATTTTGATATTATGATCGAGTGAAAAGTCCTCGTTAGTTATTTCAGTTATTTTACTATTTTTAGTCAAATTCATCGATTTTTTAGTCTAATCGAACGATTCTATAATTTTTATTTATTTTTCAATTTTAGCGATAAATGATTCGTCAATATGCAGTTAGGACTTATTTTCTTGCTTTTTGCTACGCAAGACAGAAAGTATCATACCAGATAGTTAACTATTTTAGACTATCTGTGATAAAACGTTGGGCTTAATTGATTTCATAGTGATAAGTCCGAAACGGCCACCAGACATCTTACTGAGTTTTCGTAAACACAGTCGCACGCTTGAATAAAAATGATTCTTGATCGAGTTGTCTGTTCTTTGATACAGAAAAATGTACCTGCCTTCGAAAAGTTTTGAAATTTATTTCCATTTGCTTCCATATCTATGGTGGGCATCAAACAGTAACTCGTCTTATTCTTCAGACCACTCTTTTTTGCAAATTACCGGGTTTAGGTGATTAAACCATCTAAATTTTATAATTTTTACCTTTCTCTACACTGCTTACCAGTCCTATCGAAGGTAGTCGCAACAGCCAGTTTATCAGCAATCAAGCTCCAGTTCTTAATTCCAAACTTTTTGATGATCCTTAGTAGTTTTTAATCTTCCTAAGCTATTTAAATGCTTACGATGGTGGTCCAGCTCTTTCTAGACTACATAATAAAATAATATCAAAAAATCTACCTCTAAACTTTTTGGCACAAAATCACAAAAACAATTATACTTCAGCCAGACTAAAAAAATAGATTACAATTTACTAATATTATAAAAAGAGCATACAACATTCCTTTTATTCTATTTGTAATTTAATGTATAATATGCTTGCAAAAGTCACATAAGCGATCACATTTTGAGCTTTGGAATTTTTATAAATTCGATTTTGCTTTAGTAAAATCGAATGAGTTCGTCCGGGTACTGCATAAGAAACTAATGAGTTCGGTATGTTACCATATCACCCTACTTTGTCAAAAACATAAGACCCTAGGGTTGAGGAATAAGACTATTCAACGCTGTTTTTTAGGATTTCGGAAGTGTCGCTACTGAAAGAATAGTCAGCGAAGTTGGCTTGGGAGCGGTAAGCTGACCTGTATAAGGGATTTTGGGTGGAGGCTTCACTATCAAACGAACGCGCTCTTCAGTTTCTCTTATCGAATTTTTACGCTACATCTCAAAAGATTTTTTTGCAGGTTCGTCGACTAAAACTTTGTTTTTTTCATTTTCATATACTTTGTTCTTCTTTTAGGCTACTTTCTTAAAAGTTTGATGTTAATTATACTTTTGTTTGGAAGCTTTTTTGACTGATTTAAAGCTATCAACATATGATTTTTGTAATTTCTTTTTAGGTCTTTATTATTCTTACTACTCTTCGATTTCTTGAATTTTATATTCTTAGTCTTCTTCTGAGTTTTTACTAGATTCTTCTTTTTATGCCTAGTTTTGCAGTCCAGCTAAGTATTCATCTTCTCCATCTTTCTCCTATTAATCATCAAATTCTAGTTATTCTGGTATGCAGTTCTATTGATTTTTTTAAGAAAAACTATCAGCTTCTGCATCTACATGTTCTGATGACTTTTAGCTGATGATTTTTTGAGGCGATTACTCTTCGTAAGTTAGCACCTATTTTTGTTTCATTTTCAAAGGCAGAGTTTTATTAGAATTGTTTTAGTTTTAGTATTATTAGATCATCTACTTGACGTATTAAAGATTTTAGGCAGGCTACCATGTAGAGTCTTCTTCGTCGTAACCAAGCCATTTAACTTTGTATTCTATACCTTTTCGTTTAGTTATCCTTTTGTCAAGAATACTTTCAACTGTGTACATTTCGGACATCTTTTATTTAGCATGAGTCTAAATCTTAAACTTTTTAAGTGTACTATTTATATATATGAGTAACACTACAACTTTTAAAAAATAAAAATCACAATATTATGAGTTTAATATTAATTTTGATTGTCTTGCTCTTTTTTTAATATTAATTATTATCAATTAATAGCTTAGATGATATTTACATTAACGTTTAATTATATTATTAGAAAATGAGCTTTAGCTAAAAGGAAAAGCATGAACGCGACTATTACATACAAAAAATTGTTCAAAGCAATTAGCAAATGATACACTAACAAATCAAATTAATCAAAACTCTTCAGTCAGAAAAAGAAAATCTATAGCATAAGTATCAATAACTAAAAAATAAGTATTAGCAACTTCAATGCAAAACAAGAAGTGATCAAGAAAAGGTGTTAGTTGATATAAGTATGCAAACTTAAAATTTGTAAGAATAAAGAAATTTATCCGAACTTTCTCCCACTAAATCATTACAGTCTGAAAATAAAAATAATAGTAAAATAGCTTTAGAGAAAAGAAATAGAAAACACCCACAAATCAACAAATAAAATATTCACTAATTCATTCCGATGGTCATGATAAGAAAAAACTAAGAATTTTTAGCACGAACCCGCAGAAATTCTTACTAAGAAGAAAACAATACTCAATACTGGCTTAAGTAACTTTAAAACTCACATAACAGTCAGCTGAGATTCAGATAAAAAACACTGAATCTATCTAAAAAAGGAATACCGCATTAGATCAGACATAAAGTGTGGCCTGTACTTCAGCTTAACAAGCTAGCTATTACTAACTAACTATATTTTGAACTTCTTTAAAGGAAAAATAACGGATGGCTGCCTATATAAGTCAAATCTCAAATAGAAAAAGATATTAATAGATCATTCAACGGCAGAATCAAACATTAAGGAAGAGTAAATCTAAAACTTTAAGTCAGCTAAGTACTTTAACTGTTTCACATTTACCGACCTGACATCAGTTATGTTCAAGGAATGACCTATCCGACTATTGTACTGGCATTAGTCACAGGAAAAACTATAGCTTTTAATATTTTTTCAAATTTTGTGCTTGCAAATCAATTGTTTAAAAAGCTTTTTTCGTTTTAGTCAAACTTCGTTAACATTTTATGCAGAACTTTTGAAATCCTATTGTCCTAATATTGCCCTAATATCGCTCAAAAACTACTTAAACAAAAAATTGAGTCTTAAATATTTTTGGTTGAGTGGTTTTTTACTGTATTTAGCAGATCTTTAAGTTTCTAGGGAACTCTAAAATTCTGGGATCAACTTTTTTACTGGGGCTAAGTGACTCTTTTCAGAATGGCTTTGTCTATCTTCTAGATCATCTAGCCTTGGCTGATGGAAACCAACTACGAAGAAACTGTAGGACTTATCAAAGGATTCGAAGGGTATACTAACTAAGCTAAATTGCTTGAATGTCTAGCTCATCATAAACTGACAGATGAAAAAATGAATAAAGTTCTTAGAAAAGTATAGAGATCAATCACTAATAGAAAGTGGTCAGAATGATTAAACCTTTATTTAAAGATTACGTATAAAATATTGAAAAAAATTGAAAAAGAATATTTTTTAATCAACTGTGTTTCAGTGATAAAGTTTGACTCCCGTCACGCTATGTCTTTTCTGGCTTCGATTCATGACCTGTTCTCGCATACTCATATTTATTTGCTTATTAGTTCCATAATTATTTGTACTTGTAGATTGTTGCTTTGGTTTGTGCCCGAGACTTGGAAACAAAACAGCAGGCTTGACACCAAATTGGTGCACAAGCAACCTGAGTAATTAATCTTTAGAACCTGCTTTTGATTTCATACTAGCAGCATCTTTTCTAAATTTGGTATAGTTGCTCTTAGCGTTGTTGATGTTCTTGTAAATTCTTTGATTTTAAGTTACTATATTGCGTGATTATGAGACACTTCGAAGCGAGCTGCGACTAGAAATAAGACTTATTTTTGAGCTTCTTAATGTATCTCTAGGTTTTGTCATTTACCGATCAATTTTGTACATCAGCTGTAGATTTTCATGTTTTATTTTATTACTTTTTGCCCTTATGGCAAACAAGTCAGCTTTCAGATGGCTTTGTCGGTAATTAGATGAAGCAGTGGATGGTCCTAAAGCTGTAACATCAGGTCTAGTTTTTCTGTTAATGTGTTGAATCGACATTAGTCTTTGTTTGTGCTTTTTATAGTTGTCTTCGATTTGAAGCACTCCCATAAGTCGTCGCTGTTGACTTTACATAGTTAATTATATTTTACTTTATATTTAACTAATAGCTATTGATAATTAGATCTTATTTTCGATGTATAATCAGAGACATCTTAGTTTGGCGTGAATGACGTAGTGATCGTAAGGATGGACGTCGTTGGGAAGCAGTTTGTTTTGAGATTCAGACCCATCGATACTTTCAATCCATGTATCTTCATAGTTGATTTAGTGTGAAGAAACTATATGATCTTTGACCTAAGATACTTCTTCACCTGCCTTCTTAAACTGTGCTTGCATGAAACTTCTCTTTTTAACAGTTGTTACTTTTTATGGCTATCTTGGAGTCAAAAAGAATATTTGCTTGCCATTTGCATCAATCAAATTTTAGGGATGAATCAAATGATTTGAATCGATCCCTATAATTATTTTTATGAAAGGATGATGAGATTTTATTTCTCGAAGAGCTTCGAACATACTTTTTGCCTGCTAAATATGAATTTTCTTGGCTTTTAGATGGGCTGAAATTATAAGGTAATTGCGATTAGTGAATAGACAAACTGAATCTTTATTGAAATCGAGCATTTAACCGTATTTTTGATTTAAGTCTTCTCGAGGAGTTCCCAGTTTTTACTTTCTATATAAAATCACAGAATCGTGCTTCTTTATTTGCCCGTAGCCAGGAATAAGTTCTTATCTCCAGTCAACAGTTCCAGCTTACTGCAGACACATAACATCGATTCTTTGCTTAGCCAAATACTCAATCACTAAATTTTCTTTTACATCTAGCTTGGAAGCTGGCCTATTAAACTTTTTCTAGAGAAAAGAATTAAGTTCTTTTGGATCCAACTATTTAATTTTTTAATCAAATTCCTAGAAAGATGACAGTTTGTAAACATATCTGATAACAGCTCTGTAAAAAATGTAGTCCATGCCAATACATATAGATATTTGCTACTAGCTGGTTTCTAATTTAGCCTTGACCTATGAGGCGTCAAACTTAGATCTCCAAATAGTTTCGAAAATTTATCGATTTAGTAATTTTCCTTGGTCGTTTTATAAATTATGATTTAATCCAACTGAAAGTTGATTAGAAGTATATTATTTGTCTATTTTTCCGATTTTCCATTCTGTCAATCCTGGAAATTCCGCTTGAGTTAATTACTGCACATATCGATTTAATTCTTAAAACATATCTGAGCCATCATCATACTCGAACGGATTCGTGTTTATGCCTGAAAAATTCAAACTCGCAGTATTAATTGTAGTGTTTTAGACATGTTGCTGTTGTAAAAGATCTAAGCTTTCCATCATCTATTCAAAGTTCCCCGTAAAGTAGAATACTTATATGATGGCTCGAATGAGAGTCGGGTGATAGCGGAACATTTACAAGCTAGCAGCATCGTGGATCACCATCTATTTGAGCGTTTGTTCAATACGATTAAGATAAGTACGATACTGACTCATCTCTTCACTGCCTCGATCATACGCTAGATTCAGTGTGTTCAAAAGATCTTACTAGTCTTTTTGCATAAGATAGAGCTCAAAAGCTCCGATAACAACAGCCTAAGATTAGATGAAACTGATGGCAGCCCATTATCTCATACGATTAGTAATTTTGCCTTATTTTTAAAATTCTTTCAGCAATTACATAAACAAAGGAAAGATAAGCATTAGACCTTTTTCTTCGTATTCACGGCTTTGAAAGTTGTTACGGTAGTATTCTAAAGAGTTTTTATTAGTTTTTTTATTTAAAAGGTAGTCTCTGAGACCGAGGAAAAGAGAAGGATTTATCTGTTTGTACTAGGCTCTAAGATACTCTTATTTTTGTTTTTCAAACTTACAAACTCCTAAGAATTCTTAAAATTATTCAGCCCATGGAGCTGCTAGCAGCTCATTACTTCTTTGCCAAACAGAAACTTTGTAAGAAAACAATTACACGAACTTGCTTTCGGAGAAGGAATGCCAACAGCCTAGTTTTTTTCTTATTCTTAATCGCCGCTATATCGTCGCTTTTGTGGAACTTTTTGATCATTTTTTATAAGAGTTAGTAGCTTTGAGTCTGATGATTTTTTATGTAGACGTCGCTCCTCTAGCAGAACTACCTTATTTAGTTCTTCCTTTAGGCCCTACTTAAAGGCTTATAAGTTGCTATCGAATTTGAAATTCTATTTTAAATCAGAAATACCTCAAAAAGATACTATAATGCAGGTTTGTTGGACACTATGTAGGCCATTTCAGGTTCAGAGTAATTTTCACAGAAAAATGTATCTATTTTTTGTCTTAGGAATGCCCTTAATCTGTCTAGCCATCCTCCAGAATATAAATCTGCTACTGAATTCAATAGGCTGTCATCGTGAGTCTGCAAATAGTGATAAAGCAATCCATACTCTTATGGAGCAAAATCTTCAGAAAATTCTGATAATCTATTGGAGGCTAACTTATAAATAGTTTCAATATCTGAAAGGTTCTTAGTCGGCGACTGTCGAGGCATTTACTGACCTGAAGGTAATCCAAACATCGGAGCCTACTATAAACGTTCTTAGTCGTTTTGGATCATATTTCCATCGATGCGTCGATCATACCTCTCGGCTCTGGGATTTTGCCTAGATATAGGCCTGTATGTGTCTAACTTGTTTTGAATGTAATTAGTCAGAGAACGAGAAAGCTATTACTTACCGATTTATCTTGAAGAAAAACGAGCAAAGTAGCCGCATAACTCTTGGTTTTAATTTTAATCCAGAAGAATTTTTTTGATGAAACCGAGATAATTTTCGCCTATCCGGTCGCTGATAGTATCAAGTACTTAAAAATAGTTTTCGACCTTGACTATTTCGATTTATGGAACTGGTTTTTTCCAGTGCTGTCGTCTCGGTTCTTAGCGAGATATCGGACGTGATAGATCCATTTATTCCACATTACTCAGCAGCATTTCTAGATTATTTTCAACTTTTCCTCTTATTTAATTTTTGAAGCTTTAGTAGTCGTTGTCTCTGATTCGTATAAAACTTACATCACGCCTTCGCAGAATATGCGATAAAATTCCACAAAATTGTCTTCGAGACGTTCGATTAATTTATGATATTCGTAGCTGGTTAAAAGTCCTTCTCTGTTCATACGGATAAGATAGTCAGAACACGCTTATTGATTTAGTCTTTCTTGCAAATGATAAGTAGTGAAAGATGGTGCCTAATCTTCTATAGGTCTAAGTCCTTTCGTTTGTTAAACTCCCTGGAGATTTTTAGAACGAGATAGCACATTCTGTATGATTTGCTTGTATTTCTTGGTAAGAGGCATGACTGCCACACAAATACGTCCAAGGTAAATAGAAAAATTATTCTTGTTTACATTATTATGAAGAAGTATGTAAATATAAGCTTTTTGACCCGCAACTGGATGAGAAAATTAGCCAATATTATCCATGATTTATTTTTTGCAGCCTTTGTGAATATCGAAAAGGACATTCACGTCTTTACCATCAACGAGCTTTTTATTGAAACTTTATATATCGTTTATGATGATAGCCTCATCTGAATGATTTAATTTTTACCATCATCTGAAGAGGCCTTTTGGTTGATTTCTGAAGTATTCGGCTGGCTGGGTCTAATAAAGCTGCTTGAATTCAAATTATCAGAAGTGACTGAGTAAAAAAAGTCTTACATGAAATCTATGCCTGATCGTTGCCCTCCACTATGTCGACCTAAGTGTTGTAAAATCTCTCAATTAGCAAGAAAAAAGTTTAAACGTCGTAATACTTATCTTCATAATTTTTCACATACTATCTGAAGATTTGAAACCAATAATTTGATTTCGTATGTTGAAAACCTTTTGAAGCCAAGAAGACATGCGTTCGTCAAGTTGTTTGTTCGTTCTAATGTTGATTCTTTTGCTGTTTGTTTTGTGGCGAAAAGATATCATGCTAAATAAATATCATAAAATGAGGTAATCAAATATGGTGTATTAATTAACTTTAAAAATATTTTTTATTTGACTGTTAATAATGATGTCCAAAAATCAGGAAAGTGTCGTTAGGAAAGGTAGTTGCCGCGTTAAAAGAAATTCTGAACTTTCGCAAGAACAAAACTGGGGTGATTTTTCTTCAGTTCTTTCAACTCAGACTACCAACACTAATACATCTCTTACTTAACGAGAATTCTATGTATCAAAAATACGCAAGCAACGCTAAAAAGTAAATACTAGTCTAAATAGATTTAAAAGTTATTGCAGAAATTCGATTAACAAAAACAATAAAACGTTGATCTTCAAAACTATATCGAATAGCTATAAAAAAGAAGCAGTTAAAAAGATCAATAAATTGAAGAATTAAATAAAAAACTGTATTCTAGCACATTTCTAATGAGTTATACGGATGATTCAGTCAAGTAAGAATACTTGAAAACTATCTAAATATTGAAAGAAGACATAAACACGCTTTAGATCTAAAGAAAAAAATAACAAAAATAGCAACGCATACTCAAAGCAAGATTTGAGGATGAAAGAGATTTAATGTTAGAACAAATTTAATAAATAAAATCTAAGAATGAAGAAAACTTAAGAGAAATTCAAAAATAAAATGAGTAAACAGATAAAAATAAAATATAAACTATTTTTCAAATGCAAACTCAAATAGACAGTCTTAAATAATAAGTTAGTGACCTTCGAAAGGTTATTGATTTCTACAAAACAGACAATCAAAGCTTGGTTCTCAAACAGCGGCAAGATTTTTAAAATTTGCAGAGAGTTCCTTTGAAAAATAAATGCATAAACTCATAGCAAAATGAAAACTAGGTTTGGGATAAACAAATGGAAAAATGGCGACTTTAGTATAAGAAGATCAAAAAGCAAAATTTTAATTTAAAGCATTCGTTGGAGCAGAAATAGTTTGAAGTATAAAATTTAAAAAGAGAAAAAAATAGGCTTAAGTAGTAAAATTTAAGACTTTCTTAACAATCAAGATCACAAAATTTTTAAAATGAACATAATAAAATGATTTTAGAACGTGAAAAGTAAAATTGTTAGCTAAAATTCAGTAAATTAAGTCAGCAATTTTGCTCATTGCAATTAACATCTCAGAACACTATCAAAAAGAATGAAAGAGCAGTTCAATAAAACAAAAAAGGCTGGAGCTAAAAGCTCAGATAGGCTTAGATATAATAACTCAATAAAATAGCTTAAATTTTTGATCATTTAACTGTCTAAAAATGATTTATATACATCATTTTTGTCAAAATATTTCTATAAAAATTAATTTTAGCAAATCAGCGCTGCCGATAAAAAGATTTAAACTGGGGTCTGGTTTATGTATTTTTAAGCAAAAGGCTATCTTTTTTAAGCCTTTTTATATTGTGAGAGCAGTATTTACGTATAGAATATTTTTGAAATAATGACAGTTGCCTCTCTCGATCATTATGTTTTTATATAGAAAAATCAAAATTTTAGCCTTTAGTTTGATTTCTTTTTTGTTTGTTTTACACAAAACTTTTACTATTCGTCTCATTTTCGAAAGATTGAGAAGAAAATTGATTTTTTGATTTTAAAGAAAGATCAGAAATAGAAAAGTTCATAATTCTTTTATGTTGTTTTTATAATCTAAATTTCATTTAAATTGGAGAATTTACATGTGAATTGACGTTGTTAGTATTTTTTAAAGAATGAATATTTACATAATCAGTTTATATTGAATTGATAGATTGATTATTACTATTTGCATTTTTGAACATTCTAGAAACAGATTTATTATTTTTCAAAAAATATTTAAAAGTATTCTATTGTGATGAATGTAATTTTTAGATTTGCTAGTACTGTTCTCCAAGGATATATTTGGCATATTGTAAATCTATCGAGTGCAAAATAGTTCCCTAAGCTTAGCTTATGACTCCAAACTCACAACAGCTAATGACTTAACCGGCTGCAAGTGAAACTGATTTTAGATAGCCATCTTACTGAATGGTCACTTTTCCCTTTGCTAATAAATATATTTTATTTGAAAAAAGCTTCATTTTTTAGCCTCTCCTCAAAATATTTGATATTCCTCTTAAAGCGAGCTCATAAAACATGTTACAATGAAATGGCTCGAAAAGAGCAAATAGGCTTTTTTTAATTCCTTTTTACTTAAGAGAATTTATTTGAGCGAGATGCTTAATAGGCCGATATTTGATTTTTTGAACTATGTATTTTCCTTGAGCTGCAATATGCTTGAGAGACGGAACTTTATAGACATTTTAGATAAGATTAAGATATGTCGGGGCGGTAAGTTAGGTGACAACATTTTATTTTTCGTCAAGACAAACGCATTTGCCTTACGTAAGTTTATATAGAAAAGAAGTTTGCTGTCCTTCAGCTATAATTGTGGTGAAGTTCATAATTCTTCTACAAGAATCGTATAATTTGATCTATATTTACAATCAAACTATAAAAACATCATGATTAAATTATTTTATATTAATATAGATTAGATTTATCACATAGCAGCTGTCATTTCTAAAATATCGTTTTCATGTTTTTTTCGTATTTATTTTGGAATTATGCGCAACAAATTATTGCTATCTTCAATGCGATTTTTGAACTATTGCAAACTACAGTGACTTAAAATTAGACCAATCAGCAATAGTATGCTTCCACATATGACTATTTTCAGCTCGGTCATCGCATATAGCTTGGCATATGCATCTGTCTGTTCTTTAAGCATATCAATAAGCTTTCCTATTAAAAATAATTGATAATTTATTACTGTGAATTAAGAACTATCGACTTTCAATTCTGATTTATCTGCTGTTCTGAGAAACTCTGAGACATGCTGATTGATTATATTGATTCCATACGTCTTCAAGCTTTTTTCAGAAGTCACTGAACAATTATAGCCTGTAATGTTGCAAACATCGGCTGTCAGATACATATCAAAAGTGTTCTTAAATTAAGCCATTCCAGATGTTAAATCTCCAACCTTCAGAATCGCCATTTGAAACGATTATGACAAAGTTCTTTACGGCATCAAACGTCGATCTATCTAAATTTCTTCAAGTGACTTCAATAAAATTATCTTGGATTAATAAAGATTTGACATTATTTCAGTGTGCTTATGGAATTAATGAAACGGAGCTGTCAGCAGAAACAAAGCAGTAACACATGCTCCGATCATTAGCAAACTACCGAGAATATTCATGATAAACAATTTTAGATTACCACATATTATAAAAGCGTAACTTTGGTACTTTTTTTGAAAAGTTATAATGGCTTCGGATCTATTTTTTGATATTGTCGATGTGCTTTTTTCTGAATTTTGCTGCCCTTTTAAAAGCTAGTTGCGAATGGATTGAATTGAAACTCTTTGCTTTTAGCTGTAACGCATTGAAGTTTTTCTTTTGCTTGCTCTGATCAAAGCCGTATTCTAATTTTAATTTATAGCGTCATTTTACATAAATCCTAAATTTTATTGCTAAACTAAAAAATTTTTTGCAGTTTTATAGATGGGATTACAAGATTCTTCAGCATCGTTAGTTTAATTTTTGATTAGATTCTTTTTTTATTTAATATTTAAGACCTAGATTGAAAAATTATGGATGATTCGTAGATTTTAAGTAACTTCTTGGTCATTGATAACCACGAACTGTAAAAGCAACACGCCTACTTGTTTTTAAATATTTATCATGTACTTGAAAGATAAAAAAGTATCAATAAGGATGATTCCGAGTACTCCTAACAAAACTATCATGATGCCTATATTGTAAATCTGCAAAAAGCTCATAAGGCTTATAGTTTTTGTGAGAATTTACTAGTTGATAGAATTGTGTATATCAACTGCTACTGTTTCTATAAAATAAGACGAAAATGTTGTTTGCAAACTATTACTGAAAGCGATGAATGACTCACTGAAACTACCAAAATTTTAAATCCACCGAGCTTTTAAGGATTATAGTCGATTTTATCCTGCAAATATTCCCAATTTATACAAAATAGTGTAATCAAAATCTAAAAAAAACTCATAGCGACTTGATAGGTTAATAATTTATTCCTGATAGGTCATAAGAGGAATTATGAACAAGACATGCACTACTACGAAGGCAATCAGTATGTAGTAAGGTACACAAAAATCTATTTTAGACTATTATTTTTACTCATATTTATACTATTGAATTTGAAGCTAGGTTTAGGAATCCACACTTTCACTATCATAGCTTTGAGTTTGTATTTTTTGATGATGATTATGAAGTTTGAATTTCACCAATGTGTAAGGGCTCTCTTTGCGATTACTTGGTAAAATTTAGTATTCAAACAACATATCTACTTCGACTTTTTTTCTCAATTTAGCAGATATGTTAAGTGTCCTAGCTCTTTTTTGCCTGTCTTTTCTCTTTATAGTAGTAAATTCCTCAAGAAACTATGGTGCCAAAAAAGTCTAGCGAGAAGGATTCGTTATAGAACTGCCAGAAAAGCTCTAAAAGACTTAGGTAAGTTTTAAATTTTTCAATAAAGTACAGTTTCTTTAAGTGAGCTTAAATTTTATTATTTCGAAAAAAGAAGCTTCTGTGTTGATGATTTTGAATGTTGATTTTTCAACCAGGAAAACGAAAGAGTCAGCTATCTTATCTTCTTCGTCTAGCGTTTTAATTACTGTAAAAACCTCTAGACCTTAATGGAATCGAGGAATAATTTTATGATTCATCTCTACTAACTTAATCTAAATGTTGTTCAAACTCAAGGGCTTCGGAATGCTTTTTTCTTCATAATCCCTTACTTTTTATATAAATTCTTAGACCCAGTCATTATGTAAATTACGGTAAATGTCAGGTACAAAGTTTAGGTAACTTGAACCGATCATTTCTTGTAAAGGCAGTCCCACTAGTGAAGAAAATTTGTTGTTGGCATTAATTATTTTATTACCGTTGCTTACCATAAATAAAACTGGCTCAGGCATAATAAGCTACTCATCTTCTAGTCGTGGTTAATTCAGAATTAAACTTTCGAAGAGTTGAAAAATGTATCGGAATTATCTTGAATCTTCCTCATCGTATCGAAGATCGAGGTACTAAAAATCAGCTCGAAGACTGTTTATGGCTCTGGATATATCAAGTATAGTCTGAAGAAATTTAGTGCTTCCATCAAATTAAGTAATGCAATTCCAAAAATTTCTAACTTTTTATAGTATATCCATCGCTTTATTTTTATATTTTTGAACTTCTTCGTGAACGTTAAAGTACGGTTCTCCAAATCGATAGTTTCTGTCTTGTTTGCGCATATGAGTCTAATATAGGGAACATATTTTGAATACTGAGTATTGCTAAAAAATTCCATTAGGCTTATAAACGCTTACACGCATCAGTCCACTTATCTTGTAGTCATATTTTTCACAACATTTTAAGGCATAGTCGACTCTTTAAGATATAGTTTCTCCTAGTTTTAGTCTTTGCTATTCGAAGTTCATGGCCCATTCACTTAATTATTCTTCCTTAATATCATAAAACTCTCTACATTTGCATTGAGGATTAAGGCATCTCACATAGTGCTCCTCAATCAGCCTAAATATTTAAAAAATAGATCGTTAGCTATCCTATTATTCCAGGTAGTCGTATATATCTTTAGACTTTTTGTTGTGTTCGAAAACGATACTTGCACCAAGAGCCAGAGACGAAATACATATAACTAAAAACCCTACATAGTTAAGAAGCTGATTGGTGCAGAAGTGACAAAAAAATACCACTATTAGCAATCCAGACTAGTATAATGCGCCTAGAATATTGGGTTTTTCTGGATAAAAAAGTTTAAAATAAAGGCATATACGAAGGCTTAAAATAACGAGGATAATCGGAGAGCTTACTTTGAATTAAAGCAATAAGATTAATGGTATTTAGAACATTTTATAGAGTTTATTTTGAAAAACCAGTATAAGCACTCCAAAAAGAAGAGAGAAAAATCCCAAGGGTAAAGCTATGAGTGAAAAGCCCATTCTAACACTTTAGATCAACTAAATTACTATTTTTATGAAAATCAGAGGATAAACATACGTTAGAAGTTGAATTATAATCTTTAAGAGCTGATTGGACCCGAAAAATTTGATTAAAATGATTAGTAAAGCTACAAAAGGGTAAATTGAGAGTGTCAATATACTAAGAGTAGTGTTTTGGAAGGCGTGCAGATGCACAAATATCTTAGAAGATAGCTAAAAATATGTTCTAAAGATCGAGAAATCGAATAGTACGGTATGAGCTGGATGGATGTAAAAGTAATGTATGACTCCCAGCTCCAATACTAGCATGCAAAGGTTAAGTATTTGATTATCAAAACGGTGGGTATCAACTATGAATAAGTACTCGAAAATCCAAGTTTTAAATGCTCCTGACGAGGGTTTTTTGATAAACGACATTTAAAAATTTTTAGAGTTCTAACTATCTAATATTATAAAATCGTCGTTATATGAGCAACCAGAAAAATAAAGACTTTTTTGTGTAGAAATGCCGCTAAAACTACGATCAGGGCAAACTATAACAAAAAAATAATGAATTAGAGACTACTTTAGCTCTTAAAAACAAAGAAAATTTGATTCTTATAGCCCAGAACACTGCGTTGAAATAGCAACATGCCATCAGGATAGCTCAACTGGAAAAATAAATAAGAGATCACCAGAAAGAGACAGCTTAAGTTCGTTACTAAGTTGTTAGATCTAAGAGAAGTGAGAGCTAAAAAAATAAAAAATGGATTGAAGAAATCAAAAGGGAGCACTAGATTCGCTTCAAATAGCTTTAAGTTATATTTGAGCGGGAGAAACTACAAATAAAAGAAAGAAACTAGTAGTAGATAGCCAGATTGAATGCTAAGCACTAGCATGCTATAAAATGCCATAAAAAAGAGGCAGAAAACATCAAAGCAGTTTAAGAGTAAAAGAGCAGTACAAATCTAGTTTTGCTCACAAAAGTACAATAAGAAAATAGTCGACTACTTTCGTAAAATAGATAGAAAGAGCAGCGTTGCATTCTGATGACTCGAAACTCAGAACAACTTAGAAATCAATATTAGCAAAAATTTCAATAAAAAGATGCATAAATATTAAAACTAAGAGGATAAATAGAAGGAGGCAAAATGCAGCAAACAATGCTTAGGGAAGAACTTCAGTAATAAAAGCAAAGAAGGAGACAAACAAACGGGATCAAAGACTAAGATTTGTATCAAATTAAGTTCAATTTTTAACAAATAACGAAGTAGAATGACAAACTCAAGCAGTTGATTGCCAAAAAAGATTAGCAAATTCTTAGATAGCTCGGACAAATCAACTCTAAGACCAATAGAAACAGATAAATATCCATGACTTATGATTGCAACCATCTACCTTTGATTAATCAGTACGAGAGAGCTCTAGAGATGCAGTAGACGTAACTAAATGAGCTTAGAAGCAAGCTATCGTAATGGAGTTAGTCTATAGGCTTCAGCAAGCCAGTTAGCCAAAGAATGTAGTAAATTGCAGCCAAAAGTAGACAAGTAAAAGTTTTAAATGACTCGTTCGGCAGGAGCCTAAAGTAAAAAAACAGGTGATGGCTATCTAACATGTAATCTATGTAAAAATATAAATCAAATTATAAAAAATTTACAATTATAGCTGCTTAATATTTGATGTAAAAGACTCGAGCTGATATTTCAGATATTCTTTAAAGAAGTCGACTCTCAAATTAATAAATCCTTGCTCTATTGCGTTAGTAGTTATCTAAGTATTAGGAATAATCTTTGACTGAAAATTAAATGATCAGTTTCAAATCCTTCAGTATAAATGGGCAAGAATTTAGCATTAAACGACCTTTGAAAACTCTTCCAATCGATCAAACTTAGAAAAAGAGCGATATCTTATCTAATCAAAGCACACCGAAAAAAGAACTTACAAAAATTTAAAATTAAAAGTTTTTACAAATATCACCAGATGATTTAAAAGAGGTTTACAAAGATATTGATATAAAATCGCCTAACAAAAAGAGCTAAAAATCAAATTTTGTTTAAAATTTAAATATTCATACGATAAAAACTATTAAAAAACCAGCAAAAATCAATAAAAAAATTATACATAATGCATTGATTTTAGTGAAAACAACTATTTAATAGCTTGTTGCATCAATTTAAAAAGTCTACAATCATTTGACCGTTATTCGTTTCGGAAAACAGTATGGAATACATTCAAGTTCTATTTTTTGGAAAACTTTAGGTAAAAGAGATATCTAAGACAATTTCTATACAATGAGTCCTTAAAATCAACTTTAGTTTCAAGTAAATTAAATTAAAAAATTATGTTTTCATGTAAAATAAAATCTAAAAGAATTCTAGCAAAAAATAATAATAAAAGAATAAGAAAAGCATCACTGGCCTACATCTAAATAATTATTTTAACATATTGATAAATGATATTATGCATTTTATTAAAAATCATGCAGTTTTAGTAATAATTTTATTTTATACTTCTAACTTTGAGCAGTTTTATATTTTAGTCTAGCCGTTGGGATTTCTTAAGATTGATTGCCACAAGCCTAAAATCTCAGTTTAGCGTTCTTGTAACTGCGTTTGCAAAGCATTGCATTTAATTTCAAGTTTTTTTTGTATTTAACTACTTTTAGGCTCATTTTTAATAGCTTTTTACTGTTGTTAAACTAGATTTTTATTGCTTTCTTTAAGCTGAGAAATATTATTCTATAATTTAAGATTTTTTTATTTTAACTGCTTCATCTCTGCTTCAAGCTAAGATATTTTTCTTTTTAACTCTTTAGACTCATCCTCCTTTATTTTACTATTAAGATCATTGAGCTTAGGCTAAATAACTTTAGTTAGGTTAGATTTAGATTATGTTTTCTGCATTTTTTCAAATAGGTCTCTACTTTAAACTTTTTTGAGACGAGATCTTCTGACACTTATGACTGAGCTATTGTTATTTATATTTTCTTAGTTGTGCAAAGTCAGAACTTTCCTTCCGATTTCCAATCGATTTTTTTGAGTCTCCTATAGCTGCGCTTTGACCTTCAAGCCTTAAATATGCTAAATTAATGTATTAGGAACGGTACAGTTAGCTTATTAAATGCATCTTTCGATGCGAGTTAGCAACATCATGTACGTTTTTTGGGTTTAAGGTAGATTGAGAGTCGCAATAGCGGGCAACTTAACTTTACTTGATTTTTAGAGCATTGTACTTTTAGAAAGAGGAATATCTAGTCTTAGCTGACTGGATTTTCTCTCGCCCATTTTCTTCTTTTGGCTCAACATTTTATATTATTAGTAATTAAAGACTTTATTATGATATAAACAAAAGAAATGATTTATCATTTACTAAAGTATTTAGATTATCGTTTGTTGACAATATTTAAATTTGTAGCTAGTTTATAGTTAATCTTGTATACGAACATGAGTGAGAACTAGTAATAAGAAAACTTTTAAAACCGTATAACTGATATGGGAGGCTTCAACGCATATTTAGATCTCAAATAAGATTCTCCGTTAGTGCTAGTATTAATACATGAACACCTAGGACTGGCTAGCTATCTAAAAGTTATCGCTTAATCTCTAACTAACTAAAAAATATCAATAGCTATACCAAATTATTTCCCAGATGTAGTATCTGAATCCTAGTAAAGTAATGATGATTTGACATATCTAAAAAAAATGAATCAAACTGCGATTTCTCATACGATTTTAGAAACTATAAGAATCATCAGATAAAAAGAAAAAGCTGTAATTCTTGTTGGACTATCAATTGGGGCAGCGATCGGACTCAAAATACTATAAATTGTTTAAGATATTTAGTTCTCTATGTTTTTCTATGGTTTGCCTCCTCTAAAAACACTCAAAGTTTCAAAAATAAAATGTCCTACTACTATTTTTATGGTATAAAATGATTAAGTTCTCAATCTTTCTGATCCTAAAATGACCTCTTAGGCTAAAAAAGTTTTCACTCATAACTCTAGTGTATAAATTCGGACGATCTAAGGTGTTAAGCATGGATTTATGAACCCTTACTCCTAAAATTTTTCAGAAGAAACGTTTGCGTAATGTTGTGAATTATTTATGTAAAAGTTATAAAGCGTGTTGAAAAATGGACTTCGAACTTTACCAAGCTGGAAAACTGAGGCATAGGTGGAGAAAGCATAAAAGAAAAGTGATTGTCAATTGATATGATATATTTTTATTATCAAAACAGCAAAAAGTGGCCTGGAAGAGCATCTCCAGCTTCATATGCCCCCACTCCTATAGAATTGCTTCGAGCCTCGGTCCAAATTCGATCAAAATACAATTCGCAAGGCACTTAAAATACTGTATTACGAGTTTTGTCTCGAAACTGACACATTCCAGCACTATCCAATGAATATTATAAAGGCTTCTACCTTCATTATCTTTTTATTACTTTTAGAAGAACTATTTGACTTCAATAGATCTAAATCCGATACCGTTTCTTCTTGAAAAAAGAGGAATAAGAATATAATAATTCATATGAGGTAAAACTGATCGAAATTTTTTAATTACTTAAAGTGCTGCTACTATCTAAGATATATAATCGTCAGTTTATAAAGCAGTTACTACTAATCCAGTTGCCTTTATATCTTGTAAGCCTTTTAAATCGATTCTGCTTAAAGTAGATGATCGTATTTAAAAAAATAGCTACTAAGAAGGAAACATATGCTTTTTTAGATGACTAGCTAGATTTATTAGCATTTGACATGCGAAATTATAGTAGGAATCCTTTTAAGCAAACTCGATTAGTGGCACGTTATACTAAGAATCAAAATACAAGCCGTCTAATTGGAATTTTCTGACGTATCTTAACATCAGCTAGGCAATAGGCTATACTTTGTTATGAGTCAAGGTCCCGAAAAAATCAAAAACTTCTTTGCAACTTGATAGAAAATACATTCTAAGAAGTATTTTTAATTTAGGATTTGCTTTTTTCAATTTAGTTATAAAAGGAGATTTTTGCATATTTTAAACACCAGCTATTTTAGCTTACCGCCCGAATAACTAAACATCGTAGTAGCACAATACGATGATATCAAATTTATAGGCATATACGATTGCCAGTTATTTTGAAAAAGAATTAAGCATAGTTACGTAAAGTATTTTGCTTATGCCTGGTGTTTGTTCGTGATTGACCATGTTGTTTGAGTTGGCTGTGTAAAAGGGAATTGGATTGCGTGATTTTGCTAAGATGAAGAATAGACCTAATAAAGTGAAATATGTTCTCAACATCTATTATAAGAATAATTGGCACAAGAATATTATGATATCACGTCTTAACAGATTAATTATTTAATTGCGCTATCGATAATATCATCATGCTCTGTAATCGAAATATGTATAGGCGACTGCTTCATTTGTGCCGCCACAGGATAAGCTCAGAGCTTATCAAGAATGATCTCAATAAAAAAATAAAAAATATAGGAGGACCGTAAATTATGGAGTACCCGCGTACTTTCGAACAAAAACTCATACTGCTCAACGATCCCAAAACAATACAAAAACTGTAAATTATAGAATACGGAGTCAAGTACAAACCAGCTAAAAAATACATAGCTTTGCTGCTCTCGATTGCAGCCCTCTTTTTCTTCATCAACCAGCAACGTCTGCCCTAACGTGTAATCGATCATTATTTTACCATTTCAAACAGCTCAGATCTATAGCATTGGAGCGGATTCATTCTTTCTGGATTCATGCATGAACAGGCTTTCTTTTTATACCTGCCTCTACTGCCAATCATCCATCAGCTTAGTCGATTCGTGACAAACAGATGGATAGTCGGAGTTTATCTAGCAAACGGCATAATAAACGGAATAGTCGGTAAGCATTTAGTAGATGAAAGAGTCAAACAGTATGAAGTGTGGGATCAATAAAGACTAAGTTACGGCTAAGGGAACTGGCTTTCACTTTCTATGATGCTTTGGAGCTGTCTAGGCCTCAAGGGTGGCTTTACTGCCCTCAAATCTAGACTTTTTCTGAAATCCGTTCCTGGACTGGGGATCATCAGAGGAGGCATTCCTTTGGCATACATTTGTGTTTTTTATCTGTTCTTGGAAACTTATTTGTGGCAAACTGGAAAGAAAAACAGCGAGTTAATGGGGTTAAGTGTGCTTACTGGCATACTGTCAGGGCTACTACTAAGGAGACTCGCACCTTTAAAATGAATACTAAATATTTGCTTATGAAATATCTATATATAAACTGTTCGTTATCAATTTATGTTTTCATTAAATGAAACTGTTTTTTTACAGCTCAGGAATCGCCTCTAGTGCGAAGAAATTTCCTCTTTAGATGACCATCGATTAGTGAACCATTTCGACTGAATCGTTCATCGACATGACCTGGCGAAGTTTGCTTGCTTTGCCTTACCTTGAAACCAATCTTTTTAAAGTAGGTGATTAAAGAGATTGATTGATCGACTCAATCAGCTTAGCTACTTACAAATGTTTCTAATTAGATGAATTTTTAAGTAACAATGCATCTGCTTAAAAATTATCGCTTTACACACTTACGAGAGACAACTTATCCTTTAGTTTGAATTTTGAGGTAATCGTCTAATTTGTTTCCATATTTTATTGAGGGAACTAGTTGCTTGTAGGCAGCTGATGTCTTGTGGTCAGACTTTACTTGAGAACAAAGGTCTCTGGAATATTCTGCCTAGGTTCAGTAAACTGAAGCCAAGGCTGTTCGACAGGAGTTGATCTGACTCTAACAGGTGTTTGCTAGGGCAAATTTGATCCATATGTGAATCTAACAACAGTGTTGTTTGCATTATTAGTTCCCTCGTAGCTTGATTGACGCCTTTGGACATCTAAGCCTGAATATTTCGGCTACTTTAAATATTAAATGGATGGTCTAGAATATGTGTGAGTGACTACATTGCCAACCTAAGTATTCCTTCTTTGAAGTGTAAATGCGTGATTTGGATTATAGTTAAAGTTAGGTCTCTGCCCTATTGGTGCAATGAAAGGTTGCTGATGTAAGCTTACCATTCGTTATTTGTTGTCAGGATACGTTCTAGGTAAGTTTTGAGGCAAATGTTGATATATTTGTCCTTAGCTAGTCAGGTTTAACCAATCTTTTTGATTTGCAAGATTCTTATGAACAATATGTCGAGTTGGCGAACCGTTAAATCCAAGTCCATACCCTGTAGGGGCAGGTGTATGGAAGTTTCCTTTAGGCACCTATCTCCAAAGTGAGCCAATTGACGAATTATGATGAGGGTTAGATTGGAGCATGTGTTGAATATTTAATTACTGTAGTTCTAATAAATCGAACAGAGTTTATATCAGACTTCTAAATATTAGAACTTTAATAATTGGCTTATGAACGATTTGACTCAATCAGCTGAAGAGGAACGCTAGTCTTTTGACATACTTAATATGGCATTTGATGAATAAGAAATAATTGCATAGTTGTCGTTAGTTCCTGTCCCGCAAATTTAATACGCATTTCATCAAGAAAGCTAGTCTAACGATAAAAATTAAGAATAAAAAGTTTCATATTCAGAGAAAAAATAAATTACTGGTCATTAAACATCAGTTTCGATAGCAGAAATCAGTTCATGGATCAATCAATTCTATCCTCGGATGATTTCAGCCGATGTTTCGATGCGATTGCTTATCGAGGGTTAAGACACTGTTTATTCGGTGAGTCAGGAATGCACTTTTCTGAAGGATTAATAGTCTCTCAATGCTTCATAGCGACAGTTTTATAGTGGACTATTTGATACTCTCAGAAAAGAATCATAAAAAAATGCATAAGATAATATTGATTTGAAAAGACAACGCCCCTACTGATAAGTTTATCTATAAAAGTTCATTCATATCACTTTAGAATCTATTTAACGATTGGCAGATATAAGTTAGTA
>Ga0169931_10002106_pt1 | contig 32714 bp, 28 predicted proteins | sample Kivu_15m_20L_FD_129675 | JGI IMG/M metagenome (GOLD analysis project Ga0169931, IMG submission 129675) | Freshwater microbial communities from Lake Kivu, Western Province, Rwanda to study Microbial Dark Matter (Phase II) - Kivu_15m_20L... | ecosystem: Environmental > Aquatic > Freshwater > Lake...
AATTAAAGGCCGTCACCACGCCTTGCTCCCACAGCAATGCTGCGTTGTGGGGAATGGCATCTTTTACTTCATGCTTGTAGGCCCACCAGTCTGAGAATGATGAACCACCCGCACCGTGGTCTTTCATTTTATCGGCCAGTTTATAGCCCTCCAAAATATGTGTGAATGTATTGACCGTGAATCCCATACTGTCTGCAACATGCATCAGCATATTTATCTCAGACTGCACATAGCTGTGGCAAGTGATGAACCTGCGCTTGTCCAAGATTTCCCACAAGGCCTGCAAGTCCAAATCAACACGCGGGGCAACGGCCGGAGTAACACCTTTGCGAATATCCTTTTTCGAAAGTGGTACGGACGATGCTTGGAATTTAAGCCATTCCTCACCGTACTCCAGCGCGCGATAGAAATGGTCATAATAAACCTGCTCAACGCCCATGCGGGTTTGAGGGAAACGCTCGCGCTCAAAGTCTCCCCAATTGGCCTGTTTGACATTTTCTCCCAGTGCAAACTTGATAAAACCATCAGCCTTGTCAATTTTCATTTCGGTTGGTGTGCTGCCCCAACGCAGTTTGACCAAAGCGCTCTGTCCACCAATAGCGTTTGACGACCCATGGAGCAATTGCGCTGCGGTCACCCCTCCGCTCAGTTGGCGATAGATGTTGATGTCTTCGCTGTTGATAGCATCGCCCATGCGCACCTCGGCAGAACTCGTTTGCCCCGACTCGTTGACCCCGCGCGAAAGTGCAATGTGCGAGTGCTCGTCTATGATACCGGGAGATAAGTGCTTGCCGGTGGCATCAATGGCAGTCCATTGCACATTTTGGTCAGGAAAAGCCGCGGCCGGGTCCAGATTTTCACCTATCGCCACGATTTTTCCATGGGCTATCAAAACGTCCGTTTTTGTTCGGACACCTTCTGCTTCGCAAGTCCAAACTGTGGCATTTTTAATGTGATAAAAACCCGGTTTAGGTTTGGTGTCTCGACCAAATGCTCCCAATGGATAGGTGATGACGGGCGGTGCCGGTACTGTTTTGGATTTGGCTTCTTCTTTTGTTGGCTCCGGCTTACTCTGGCGCACTGCCACCCAATCGGCCCATTTACCATCCGGCATTTCGGCCTTGCCGTCCCATATGAGACTTTGGCGGTTGATATTACCGGTGGCGCGCACCGTTCCGATTTCTGTGCCGGGCATCAAGAAGGTGAAAACGATATAGCGCTGATCACGCATAATCTTCACCTCTGACTTCAAAGTGTCTTTTCCCTGAACAATGCGAAGATTGGCCTTGGTTTTTTCAGGTGAGCCTGTCACATCGAGGTCATACATTTTTCCCTTAATGGTGAAATGATACGTTCCTGAAATGTCATCTACAGAGAAGGGCTTGTAGGTATCAGGAGTTCCGTTGGTATGGTGTTCTAAAATTTCGGCCCCTTCTGAAAAAATGGGTTTGTTGCTTATGAAAAAATTGGCTCTGAAGCCTGACTCCAGTGCGCCAATTTCGCCATTGGCCCCCACCAATTTAGCGGGGAGCGTAGTCAGCGAAGCCAAAGCCACATCCTCGGGCAATCCATGTTCAATGGCCTTGACAATGGCGGGCAAGAAATCTTTCTTCTCCTTCAATCCATCCGATGTAAGACAAAAGTCAATTCCGGCTTGGTGCAAAAGCGCAGGATTAAAAGGGGCCAATTCCCAGTGCTTCATCTCGGCCAAGGGAATCATGCGTACGGCATGGGGATCGGTAACATCAAAAGGTGCCGGAAAATTTATCGGAACAACAAGGGTTTGTCCCGAGGCTTTGATAGGCTCAATGGTGCGATATTCATCTCCATTGCCGCGGCAAATGAAGTGAATGCCGAATTCAACGCCTATTTCGCCCGCCCTCACTATGTCATATCGGTCAGCCGCTTCAAAGAGCAGCGTTTTCTTATCCAAGTCTACCAAGGGTTCAAGCGTCAAGTTGGTTTCTGTTTTCCCTCGATTGTTGTGATACCAACGGGCGTCATAGAGCGTTTGTCGCAACAGTGCAACGGAACCCACCAAGGAAGACGGGTAAGCTTGCTTTGACGAGCCTTTTCTGAAAGAAAATGCTTCGGCAGCCCGGTCGCGAATCAGGTCTGAGGTTTCGTTTTTCCCCAAAATCACCAGTGCCGATGATCCGCGGCTAATCCCGTCTTTGCGGTGGGTGAGCACCGTGCCGATGCCTGCTCTGCGATATTCTTCTGCTTTCTTGGCATTGTGAGCAAACTCGGCTGCCGGGTAGTAATCGCTTTTAATGGCTTCATTCCAGCCAAATGTGGACTTGCGGTTGGAATTGTATTGCGGTTTCATGCCCCAAGAGCCCTGCCCGCCCGCCACCTCGGGCAATCCATAGCCAGAGCTCAATTCCACAAATGAGGGATAGATGTATTTGCCTTGCAAATCAATCACAACGGCATTGGCCGGGATTTCCAATCCGTTGCCCACGGCCACTATGCGCTCATTGCGAACCAACAGGGTGGCATCTGAGAGCATCTTTCCCGGACGGGTGACAATGTTGGCATGGGTATATGCATAGACCACCGCGGAGGACTTAGGCGCGGGCCCATTGGTGGGAAAAGTGGTTTGAGCGATGGCGGCCCACGCACAAGCAATGGCGCAGAGCAAGGCAAAAGACTTGGAATAAAAACTCATCAATGCAGGCAATTCGTGGTTGGTAATGCGACAAAAGTAACCGAAAAGCCCGCGAACCGCGGGGGCTATCTCACCATCATCACACGGCCTTTGAACACATGTTTGTCTATTTGGCCGATTTCCTTCACTTCCACCCGCCACACATAGACTTCGCCCTCCACATAGAAATTATTTCCTTCGAATGAGCCGTTCCATCCTTCAGCCGAGTCACGGGTTTCGAAGACTTTCTCGCCCCAACGGTTGTATATGGCAAACCAATAGTCATCGGGGTCGTGACCGCGCAGAACCGGTTTGAATGTCTCATTCAAGTCATTATTGTTGGGCGTGAAAGCATTGGGACACCAAAAAGCGAAAGGTGAATCAACTGTCACCACTTTGCACTCTTGGTCACTGCAGCCATGGATGTCGATTATTGTCAGGCATACCAAATAGTTGTTGCCTCGATTATCCGGAAAAGTGAATACCGGATTGGGCAAAATACTTGTGCCCAAATCAGCCATGTCCCATAGTGTCTGGGTTGTAAAAGGCGTCAAATTCGTGAATTCCACCACAGGGTTTTCCGTGGTGATTTCATTGGGTGACCATGTGAAATCGGCATTGGGATAATTGTAAACACACACGCCATCTTCCAAGAAAATGGCTGTGGCACAACCCAAGTCAGACTGAAAAACGGCCAACACATCGTGGCAACCGGGTGTGTCATAGACAACGGTTTGCGCACCGCAAGCCGCAGAAGTCTGACCATTGCCAAAATCCCACTGACAATTGGCAACAGACTGATCAGGTTTGGATACATTGAAGGTTACTTCAAACGGAGCACACCCAATGGTATCCATTGGCGAAATGCTGACCACCGGAGCGGGATTGACCAAAATGACGACCTCAGCGAAGGCCTGCCCGCATTGATCGGTGACCACTACATTGTAGTTGGTTGAGACTGCCGGTGTAACCATGATAGATGGCGTGCTGCCCATCGCAACGCCATTGGCAGACCATGCAAAACCATAAGGTGCGCCCGAGCCATTGGCTCCGGCTGCGCCAATAGTCACTGACTCGCCTTGGCAGATGGTGGCATCAGTAACCGCAGAGGCAATCAGTGGCGAATAAACGGTAACGATGGTATTGGCGTTTGCTGTGCATCCGTTGTCATCTGTGGCTACCACTGAGATGGCAGCCGTCACATTGGGCGCAATAGTGAGTGTGTTGCCCGGTATGCTGCCGGGATTCCACGTGAAAGTGACATTTCCCGAACCTCCAGCTGATTCACCGTTAAGTGTAATGGGTGTACCCGGACAAATGATTGAAGCATCCGATATGGAGGCCGACAGCAATGGCGGAGCAGTCAACACCACCGGTGCTGAAGTGGTGCAGCCGGCAGCCGAAGTGAGGGTGAGCGTATAATTGCCCGCGCACAACTGGCCGATGTCGGTTGCGTTGCCTGCAATGCCTTGAGTGGACAGATTTCCTCCGGTGGCCAGAGTTCCCGACAGCGAGTAAGCTGTGGCTGTGGGCGCATCCACGGCAATAGTACCGGTGCAACCGGACGCACAGAGGGGATTACCCTGAACCAAGTTGTCTATTTGCAGGAGGGGCAACTCATCCACAGTCCCCAACGCTGAGCCCGAGCAGCCCAAATTATCGTTGACCACCACGGTATAATCCGCAGCACACACATTGTTCTGGTTGGCATTGTTGCCGCCAAACACTCCGTTTGGCCCTGTCCATTGGTAGCTGTAGTTGCCCGCCCCACCTGTGGGTACGGCTGTCAATTGGCCGGTGCAACTGCCCGTGCATCCTGAGTTGGCTATGTTGAGCGCCACTTGCAAAGGCGGCACTACCGTCACTTGGAAAGTCTGCGTGGGAGCCGAGGTGCAAGCCGGATTGTTGTTGTCTGTGATGCTGATGACCGAATAGGTGGTGGTGGCCGATGGCTGCACACTGATGGTATTATTGGCCGCACCGGTTTGGGGTGTGACCGATGTGCCGTCAGTCCACAAATAGCTGAATGGCCCCACACCGGTGAAATTGACACTGATGGTTCCCGTGCCTCCGGTACAAATGGCAGGAGTACCGGACAATTGCACCGTAGGCAATGGAGTCACTGTGAGGTTGGTATTGATAATACTGTCGCAACCCAACGTTGACACTAAAATGCTGGTGTAAGTCCCCGATGTAGAAGCGGAAACGCCATCGGGCAACAAAAAGCTATCACCTTGGCAAATTTGAGCCGTGGTGTTGACAACTACTTGGAAAGCAACCGTCACATCCACCGATGTTGAGCACCCTTGGGTGGTTCCTGTCACCGTGTAGGTGGTGGTAGCCGCTGGGGTTGAAGTGACAGTTGGACCCGTGGTGGTATTGAGTCCCGTTGCGGGCGACCAAGCATAGGTTGTGGCGCCCGATGCGGTGATACTGACGGGCTGTCCGTTGCAGGCCGCGGGATTGGTAGGGTCAACCGTAACAACAGGATAAGGCACCACTGTCACAGTGACTGTAGTGGTGGCTTCACAGCCAAATTGGTTGACACCAATGACAGTATAGGTAGTGGTTACGGATGGGGAGGCCGTCACGGTTGCACCGGTAGTGGCACTCAAGCCTGCGGCCGGGCTCCATGTGTAAGTAACACCTCCGGATGCTGTGAGGTCAACCGATTGCCCCTCGCAAATGGACGGTGTCGTTGGCAAAACCGAAAGCACCATGGGGGGCGAAGCCGGTGTGATGGTCACATATCCGTTGCCGGGGTTGTTGCCCGAGGTGCAGCCGCCACCTGCAGGAGTCAAGCTGGATCCTCCGCCACCTCCTCCGCCTCCAAGCGGTTCGAATTGAAAGCAGTCGCTTCCGCCACCGCCACCGCCAAAAAAACCGCCTCCACCTCCTCCACCGGGGCCAAGATTGAAACATGGGTCTGTGGCACCGGCACCGCCTTGGCCGCTGCTACCTGTTCCGCCTGTATTTCCGCTGGCAATCCAGGGTGGCCCTCCGGTTCCTCCACCGGATTGTGATGCGCCTCCCCCACCCTGGCCAAATGGACTGGTACCGCCCGTGCCGTTGGCGCAACCACCCAGCCCTCCTTGTGCATCTGTATTTCCGCCTCCCATGCCACCTCCACCGGCAGCTATGATTAGTCCGGCCACCGATGAAGCTCCTCCACCACCGCAGCCCGCATTGGCCGCTGCCGGTGCCGAGCCTCCCGCTCCGCCTCCATTAAATCCCGCTCCGGGGCATTGGCCCTGTCCACCCACAAAAATCTGAATGACCTGCCCCGGAACCACCGTAATTGTTCCTGTGACCGTTGCTCCCAACCCGCCTGTGCCTCCTCCACCTTGCGCACCGGCCGCCACCACGTTCAACGAGGTGACACAATCCGGTACGGTATAAGTCTGGACACCACCTGTAAAATTGAAAGTTTGCCCTTGGGCAAAAAAATGCCCGATAGCAAAAAACAAAGCCAACAGAATGGCTTTTCGGCAGGCGATTTCAGCAAACCACCGAGCCGCCACGGGTGCGGATAGCGCAGAATCTGAACTAATGGGTCGAACTGATGTCTCGGTCAACATGGCAGGTAACAAGGCAAAGGCAATAATAGGAAAAATCCCGGTCTAAAGAACAGACCGAAGCCCATTTGGTTGCGCGAGGCCAATAATCCGGTTGCAAATAAAAAACCCGCCTTTGCGTGACGGGTTTTTTGAGCTTTCAAAGCGTTTCGATTTTTAGTTCACCTTGGCAATCGGGTTGGCCAATCCTTGATAATCGGTCATCTCCATTTTGATGCTTCCCACCAATATTTTGGACTGCACCAACAGAGGGATTCGGTTTTTGTCATTGGTAATCCACACACTCATGTCCTCTTCGCTTTTGAACACCCTTCCCTCCTGCACCACGGGCACAAAGCGCATACAACTGAATTTTCCCAAGCGCACTTTGATGGTTTCAGTACCCATGTATTTGATGCGAAGAGGGAAAATCTCACCGTCCACGATGGTGGTTACTGTATACACATCGCCTTTTTTGGCTCCGCTGAAATCCATGGTGCGGGCATAGTAAAAAGCCGAAATCATGTCTTGGACAAATTCAGGGGTGGCCAATTCTTTTTTGTCCTGTGTTTTCACCGCCTTCTTTTTGGGGTAAAAGACATAGTCCTGTTTGATTTTGTAGCCACCCTCATCCACATCGCGGATAAAGCGATAGGGATAAATCCCTTGTGTGTCAAAGTAAGACTCATAGCGGTCGCGGACTTTGAAAAACCAGTCAAAACCACCCAGGGTTTTTCCGATACCCACCGCATGATAGGCTTCGCGGCCATCAAATGTCCATGGAGATTTCTTGACCTCAATGGTGGCCTCGCCTGCGTCCATCCACCCATAGTGGATGCGGTAAGTCAGTTTTTCACCTTCGTTGAAGGCGGTATTGGAAATTGCCCTTGGCTCCAACACGTTGGGGAGCTCATCGAGCTTTACGTTTTCGGGTACTCGGGGTTGGGCAACTGCTCCGGCCAATCCGGCCTGCAGAAGAAACAGAAATATGATGCTCTTTTTCATTTTGTGCGTCATTTTCTCCGGGGTTTGCCAAAACCGAGCCGGTGTTAGAACTTAGTTCACTCCACCACCAACCGTATCTCTTCAAAACCTGCGCTTCCCGCCACGCGGACACTATACACCCCCGCGGCCAAGTCTTGCTTCATAATCATCAGCCTGTCCGTCACATTCTCATACCCGCGCACCTTGCGGCCATTGGCGTCATAGATATCCACCTGCCACAGACCCACGCGCAAAACCACCCGCGGCCGCACCACCATCCACATCAATATTCAAAGGAAAAACCACCCACCTAGCCCGCCATTCGCGAGCCCCGGGCCTCAGTTACTCTCAGACATCTCCCTGTAAAAGGCAGCTATCTTCTTTCTGAAAAAAACCAAACCCACAATCACAAATAAGACATAAGGAATGGCCATCAAATACAAAATACCATTGTTGAGCCCCTCACCAATCGCCTCTTCATTGCCATTCACCGTGGCTTTGCACATCGCGCACTGGCCCACCGCCTCTCCCTCGCCTGTCAGCATGAAAAAAGCCAAAAACAACACTGTCAAAACCAAACGATTCATCATGCCGCTAAGGTAAATCAATGCTGATAAAACGGACTGATCATCACATATACCAATACGCCTGTCACTGCCACATATAACCACAGGGGCCAGGTCCACCGCGCCAGTTTTCTATGCTTGTCATAACGCTCCGTCAGCGCCCGCGACAGGGACACCAACACCATCGGCACTATCACAGCCGATAACGCAATATGCGTCAGCAACACAAAATAATAAACCGACTTCATCGCTCCATCAGCACCATAAGGCGTGCTGGGCATGGTGTAGTGATAAATGACATAGCTGGCCAAAAACAAACCCGACAACACCAAAGCCAAAAACATCAAGCGCCTGTGCAGAGCAATGTTCTTGCGTTTGATGGCCAAAAAAGACAAGACCAGCACCACGGCCGTAGTGCCATTCACCGTGGCATTGAACAGCGGCAAAAGCCCCAACATGGCCCGCGTACCATCCGTCAAACCCTCCGGCTTGGGCAAATAATGTAGAACTGTCACGATGACCGGCAGTGCCAATGTCAGTCCAATGATCCAAACGCGGTGTGAGATAGGAGTAACTGTGTTATTCATTTGTTTTGAGCAAAAGCTTAATATCTGCAAACAGCCTGTCCACATGCTTTGTTGACGTGCCGTCATATTCCCCCCTGATGTGGCCCTGTCTGTCGGCCAGCACAAACATTTCCGAATGAGCAAATCCCCCTGCCGCCAATGAGTCGTCCAGCGCATTCTGATAATAGCCTTTATTGGCCAACCAATGCAATTCCGCTTTATCTCCCGTGGCAAAGAACCAAGTAGTAGTGTCTGCGCCCACCATGTCAGCATACTCTCGCAGTCGCTCGGGCGTGTCGCGTTCGGGGTCTATGCTGAATGAAATGATGCGCACATAATCCATCATGCCGTCATCTTTCAACAAGTTTTGCAAGCGAGCCATTTGGGCATTCATCACCGGGCAAATGGTGGGGCAATGAGTGAAAATAAAGTTGGCCAGAAACACCTTTCCCTCCAACTTTCCCGAGTGCAGCTCCTCATTGTTTAGCCCCGTGAAACTGAACTTTGGAAGGGTGTAATGGAGCGTGTCCATTCGTCCGCCTTCGCCCGGCTCCACATCGTGCACGCCCATGTATGGCAGTTTTCGCTCGGGGCCGCCACAAGCCGCCATCAGCAACACAGTTGCCGCCAGAAGAATGGATAGCTTTATCATTTCTCCTCAACCCTCAATTCACGTTTCAGCAAGGCGATGTCCTCAATGGCCCGTTCAATCTCTTGTTCTTTGTTGGCGTTGTAATGCCCGCGCAAAGCACCTTTGGTATCTACCAACCATATTCTTGAAACTTCACGATAATCGGACATGAGAAATCCCTCTTTGTAAAGTCTGTCCAACCTCTGTGGTTCACCGGTAAGGAAAAACCATTTTCCTTTACGCGCCTTGGCGTCTTGCATGAAAGTGTTCATTTCCACCGTTCCGGTAGCCTCGGGTTCGGTATTGAAACAGACAAATACAATGTCTTCTTCATCGGGATATTTGTAAGTGGCATAAAGCAATCGCTTGGTGATTTTGACCAAGTGAGGAGAACGTGGCGAGAAGAAAAACGCCAAATAGACTTTCCCACCGAATGCCGCGGAGTTGGTCAAAGTCCCTTCGTGTGTCAACAATGAATCGAATTGGACCGTTCTGCCGCCTTCTTCACTGAACACAGCGGTGGGTATGCCCTCACTGAGTTGGTAGTAAGGCAAAGTCTTGAACGTGTGCTTCATGAACCGTGCGGTGAGCATGAGCATCAGGGGAAAAAAAAGAAGCATGCCCAGGAGTAGGGCATACTTCTTCACATTTCGGTATTTGGAATTCATTGGGCTCGGCCTCAATGGAAGAGCGAATTCATCACTTCAGTATGTCCACCCTCGCGGAGGCAAATCCAAAGAAGATAAAACGCAAACAATCCATAAGGTAGCAAAATGGTGAAGCGCAAGTTTTTGCGCTCATCGCCCAAGTGCATGAAGCTCATCACAATGTATCCCGCTTTCAAAAGAGTCAGGATGATGAAGCTGATTTTAATCACACCCCAGTAGTCTGAGTCCTGTTTGATTTGGGCGCCCATCACCACCTCTGCGAATGTGATAACGCTGAGCAGAACAGTAACAAAAACAATCTTCTTGCGAATTTTTACTCCCTTCTCCTCTGAGTGGTGAGAATTGAGGGCATACGAATCATTTACGATAAGGTCGTCTCTTTCCATGATCTATCAAATGAGGTAATAAAAGGTGAACACGAATACCCAAACCAAATCCACAAAGTGCCAATAGAGTCCGGTTTTTTCAACCATCTCATAGTGACCTCTGCGCTCCATCACACCAGTGATTACCATGATGAGGATGATGATGTTGATGACAACGCCCGAAAACACGTGGAATCCGTGGAATCCGGTGACGAAGAAAAAGAAGTTGGCATAGTGCTGGTGGCCATATTCGTTTTCACTCATGTTGGCACCGAAGACTTCGATGTTAGGATCGCGCTTGCTCCAAACGTTCATCACGTCTGATTCGGCAATAAAGGCGCGGCTCACGTTGTATTTGTCGACAGCTAAGGTTTTGGGTGTGGGAGCCTCGTGTGCGTGGTCACCGGCTGCATGGCCATGACCATCATGTGATCCATGGTCATCATGCGAAGCATGCAAATCGTGCGCATAGGCCTCGTCATAGAAAATGTGGGTTCCTTTGGTCAGCGTGCGGGTTTCGGTCCCTTTGCCATCTTCTCTGGTAACCGTGGTGCTGACATCTTCGGCCAACACAAAATAGCCTCCCGAACCATGGATATAGTGGTACCACTCCCAAGCTTGTGAACCAAGGAAGAAAAAGCCACCACCAACAGTGAGGGCCAACCACAGGATTACTTTTTTCTTGTCATTGCGGTGACCTGCTTCAACAGCCAACACCATGGTCACAGATGAAATGATGAGCAAGAAAGTCATCAAGGCTACATAAACCAGAGGGTAGCCACTGCCGGCAAATGGAAGTGCCTCAAACACTTTTTCACCCACAGGCCACTCCTCAAAATGGACGGCTCGTGTGAAGCCCAATGAAATCAATAGTCCGCTGAATGTCAACGCGTCTGACACCAGAAAGAACCACATCATCATCTTTCCGTAGGTCACGCTGAAGGGCGAGCGTCCGCCTTCCCATAAAGTTGCTTTGTCAATCGCTTGTGTCGCTTCTCCAGCCATGGCAGGTTTAAAATTTGGGTGCAATGTTAGTGAATAATGAATAGAAACAGGAAGAGGTAAATCCACAGAATTCCGAGAAAGTGCCAATACATCCCTCCTGTGGTCAGGCTAATGGTGTTGCCGCTGTTGATTGTGCCTTTGAAAGTCCTGAATGTCAAAACCAAAAGATAAATAAGACCCAATGCAAGGTGGATCACATGCAACAATACCAACACGAGAATATAAGAAGATGATAAATTGGAGGTCTTGCCAACGGCCTCAGTCAGCGGGTTGGTTTTGTACACATCCTGAGGAGCATAGAAGTTCGTTCCGTCAAATTCCAGTTTTTGATCACCGATATAAACGTAGTAGTCTTTGCCATACTCGGCTTTGATTTCGCGAATGCGATTCCATTGGCTCACTTTCACCCCATCGCGCATTTCGATGGTGAATCCCATGCCCTTTTGTTGCAAATCATTCCAGCCGGTATATTGAAATGTTGTGAACAGCAAGCCCAAAACAAATGTGGCTGCCAACAACACCAGGCCCGATTGCTGAGCGCCTTTCTTGATTTGACGCAAAGCAAAAATGAAGGTCAAACTGCTGAGCACAATGGCTACATTGCTCATCCAAAACGCTGCAGGCGTGAAGATATGCACCCAATACTTACCTGAATTGGTTACCAAGTAGGCACTGGTGAGTCCTCCAAAAATCATCACAATAGCGAAGATGATGAAGTACATCAGCATCTTCTTGGTTCGTGTTTTCACTTTAGGGTCCAACCCCTCAAATACATCCCTGTAATCTTTATTTTCCGTTTCCATCTTACTGCACTTTGTCTATAACATAAATCAACTGCACCAAGGGCAAATAGGCAAATGATGCAAACATTAAAACACGCGCATCGGCTATTTCGTTCGACTTGTGGAGACGCCATGCAGCCCATGACATTCCAATTCCGCAGAGTATGCTCACTACCAAGGCCACAGAGCCAATCATTGGCTCAGGAGGCAGCGCCCATGCCAACATGCCCACAGGTATAAGAAATAGCGAGTAAAGCAATATTTGATAGCTGCTTCGCTTGCTTCGACCTTCGGCAAAGGGCAAAAGACTGAATCCGGCTTTGCGGTAATCCTCATCTGCCACCCAAGCGATCGCCCAGAAGTGTGGAAACTGCCAGAAAAACTGGACCGCGAACAAGATGCCGGGTTCCACACCAAAAACTCCCGTAGCGGCAACGTAGCCCAACATAGGCGGTATCGCCCCGGGGAAGGCGCCAACAAAGACAGCTAACGAAGTGAACGGTTTGAGCGGTGTGTATATGAACACATAGCTGAAAAAGGCCAACAATCCCAACACACCCGAAATGGTGTTAACACCCAACCACAAGATTAAAATACCCGAACCCGCAGCCACTGAACTGATGGTAATTGCTTCCCAAAAACGCATTCGTCCACCCGGCAATGGGCGGTTGACCGTTCGGCTCATTTTGGCATCGGCATGTCGCTCCCATACTTGGTTGAGCCCGCCCGACCCACCGGTGAGCAGAAATCCACCCAGCGACAGTGAAATCAACTGTATCCAATCCACTTGCGTGGCTCCCATCAAATAGCCCAATACGGCCGAGAAAACAACCAAAAGGGCCAAACGGCTTTTGAACAAAACCATCACATCAGCTATCCAAGAGGCCGCAACCGCTTGATCTTTAACTAATGAATCAGCCTGTTTCAATTTGATAGGGAGAAATAGAAAGCGGCCCAAAAGTAAGGCATTTTCAACCCCGGCTTACTCAGAAATGCGCTTTAGAAACAGTCTGAATAAGGAGAAAATCAGTCCTTCTTGCGCTTCCAAGAAAGCGTGTTAACCATCCAGTCAGGAAGATGTTTTTCGGGCGCGCGGTTCTTCAAATTCATGTACCAACCAACGCCTGCTATAATGGGCACCTTGAGCGTTTCCACAAATTCGATCAGGGTGCCATCGGGATCGGAAATGTAGGAGAATCTTCCGGCTGCCACACCCATATCAAAACTCTCGGCACTGTCCACGGTGAAAGGATAACCAATTTCAGCGGTTTCGGATTTGAGCACGTCCATGCCGCGCGTGTCGAAACATAGGTGGATGAATCCCAAATCACCCCAGATGCGTCCGTCAAAAATATTGCGCCCCGGTCGGTCGAGACTTTGGACCAACTCGATTTGACTATCCCCCAACAACTTGGCAAATGGGCCTTTTCGAGGAGAATCATTTTGCAATAAAACCCTTCTTACACGTCCTGAACCTCCCGGCAGACCGGCCAAATCTTCGAAAACACCTTGGCGATCATAAACTACACGCTTATGGTTCAGTAAATCGCGGTAGATGATCAGTGATTTTTCCATATCGCTCACGCCTATGATACTACCATAAACCCCACCTGTAAGTCGGTTTTCTTTCTTGTACCAATTGGACGAAGGCACAGCCTGAAAAATATTTCCCCAAGGATCAGTGAGAAAAAAAGTGTCTTGTCCATCGGGGCTTTTGAGAAGGGGGCCGCGGGTTTCAACATTGTTCTGCAAGCAGAAAGCGTGAAAAGCAGCCACATCGCGACATTTCATTTTGCAAACGAAATATCCCCAATCACCCAATGTTAATTCGAACTGCGGAGGCAGCGCTCGGTATTGGGTCTGCTGCCAAATCTCAAATCCGCCTCCGCCCTGCATGTTCATGGCCAGAATTGCGTGGCGCGGTATAGGCCTGCCTGCGGTGTGCGGCAACATCAATTGTGCGGTGGCTTTTTCCTCAAAAACTTCGACATCCATGCCGAAAACTTTTCTGTAATAGCGGGCGGCTTCGTGCACATCACGCACACCGATTCCCATTTGCTGTATGCCGCAGATTGTCTTTTTCACCTTGGTTAAGAATTGGTTTTCGATGATAGATGCCGCATTGGCGCAGCGGGGGCTAACATACTAAGAACCTCAAAGGTGGCACAGCAAAGGGAATTTGAATTATCCACCGCAATAAAGACAATACTTGCTTTTTGTATTGTGGTCAAAAACCAGCTCGGGGTCCAGCAATTGGTTGGCTTTTTGGCGCAGCCACTTCTCGAACTCATCAAAATGCGCATCGGTGAGGATATCTGACTTGTCAATGATGAGCGGCACAACACCCGAACGGAAACTGCGCAGAAAAATGATGCCCGCACGCATGGCTGTGCCCGGATGGCTGCGGTGCCAAATCCAGGCATAGAGCATCAATTGAAAGGCTTTTGGTTTTTTGTCCAACTCGTTGATGGATTTCAATTTCAAATCCTTCTCCGAACCCCCGCCTGTCTTGTAATCCACAATCATGGGCAAGCCGCGGTTGTGTTCGATGCGGTCTGCCTTGCCGCTGAATAGCACATCGTGCCCCGGCAAGAGGGTGAGGCGATGACTGATCTCGGTCTCCAGACCGCTGATGGTGATGGTTTCGCCTTCTCTCAGCCTTTGGATATCGCAGGATATCAGATTGCGCACGTAATGTTCGCAAGCGCGAAATGTGAGCAGGTTTTGCCCTTGGTACATGTGTTTCTCGGGGTAGTAATCAGTGAAATGGCGCTTGACCGATTCGCTCACTTGTTCCTTAAGTAATTGCAGTCGATCAACATCCAATGGGCCGATATTCACAAACAGGGCGTAGAGCTCTTCCAGACTATCATGAACAATGATGCCGAATGTGGACGATTCGGGGGTTTCTTCCATTTCATCAGGCTCACCTAAGCCCAAAACGTAACGATAATAGTAGTCTCGCGGACAGGTGAGAAACTTATTGAGTGCCGAGGGCGAAAATCCTTTGGTCAATTGTTCTGAAATGGAAGCGCGGATTGCGGGTGTGCTCCGAATGGCGAGGAGGGGTTCTCGGCCGGCTACAGCCGTACCGTTATGTCCTGAAGTGAATCGGATTAGCGGATTGCGAGTGGGCGATTCCAGTTGCAATTGGCGCACAAATCGACTCACCTCCGCTGTGCGCGTTCCTTCTGCAGAAGTGCTGTACAGAATGTCCACACGCTTGGCCCGCTGGATGAGTCTGTAGAAATAATATGCAAAAAGGGCATCGCGGTGCTTATAGCCCGGCATGCCAAATACAGTTTTGAGGTCGTGGGGTATGAGGCTTTGCTCAGCGCGTGATGCGGGCAGCACATCCTCATTGGCGCCAAGCAGAATAACATGGTCAAAATCCAGATTTCGGGTTTCCAAAAGCCCAATGACCTGAAGTCCGGTGAGCGGCTCGCCATAGAAAGTGATTTGCTCGGCACGCAAAAGCGTCATGAACACAGTTTTGAGTGCTTCGGGAGTGTCAGCAAAAGGATATTTTTCAACCAAACCTTTGACTTGGCGGGTAAGACGGGCCAATTGAAACACATACTCAGCCTCGACTTCAGTGAGAGGCACACCGGACACAAGTAAATCGGTCAGAGCGGTAAAAAGCGCTATTACCCCCGCTCCACCGCTGATTTCGGTGGCAGCCATGACACCATCCAATGCACGCAAAGCTTCCAGTCCTTCGCCTTTGCTATCATCTGTCCATCGGACAGTGATGCGGTGGTTGCGGATGAGTTGGGTTTTGAACCGGCCAACTACACCGGGGTCAAGCGCTTCGGCCGGGCGGCCAACCAGCGGCAATTGCAAAAAGCGCAACAAATGGCGGTGGTATATTTCCCGCGGTTGGTCAGGGGGTGGGTTTTTACTGAAAAGAGAAAAAGCCGCTTTGATCAGTTCATATAGTGGGGTGGCTGCCAAAGAAATGCCGGCACTCACATTGAACTCCTTGATATTGGGAGGGATAGACTCCAGAACAGGTGCCAAAAAATTGTTGTTGCAAAGCACTACAGCCGTGTTGACGCCATCGGTGTTTTGCAGTAATCGCGCCATGGCTTTGGCCTGAGATGCCTCGCCACTAAGTGGGTGGAGACAAATTTCCTTTTCGCTGTCTATCAAATCTGTGGACGGGGATAGCAAATTGGGCAAGCGTTTCATTTGGGCGCGGAGGTGAAATCCGGCCTCGTTCATTTCGTCATCCAAGTAATAGGCGTCTGCGTCCCACAGAACACGCATGCCGTGTTGACGGACCAGCAATTCGGCAACTTTCTGTTCAGCGGGACTGAGTGCATTGAAACCGACCAGCCACAGTTGGCCCCATTCCGCAGCGGCCTCTACCCACTGAGGGTTCTCGGCAGCATGGCGTGTGAGCATAGCGGGGTACATCATGCCTTGGTCGGTCAGTTTTTGGCGCAGTGCGCTGTAGAGTTGGCCCAGCTTTTCCCAGAAAACGACCAGGTGGCGCTGATCCTTGCTCAAGGTCTCCTCATTGAGGCTCCAATGCTCAATATCTCGTATATCTCTCAGGTTGGAAAAAAACTTTCTCGCATCCACCAGATAATGGTCCACGGACGAAAAATCCGAGAGAGCGGTGTGAATCCACGAGAGAAAATCCTCAAAAGACGCATCGCCCCCGCAGTGGCGATATGCCTCGTAGGCTACAAAAATTAGTTCGGAAGTATTGGCCGCGCGCAATCCTGTCGATTGCTGCAAAAACTCACTGAGGGTGAGCATACGCGGGGCCCAAATGGGCGTTCCGGCAATGACGGCCAGTTCGCGCTTGAGATAGAGCCCTGCCCTTCGTCCGGGTAAAATGACTGTGTGGGAGTCCGGTTGACCATTTGACGCCTGCCAAATTAGCTCGGCAGTACGGTGCAAAAACGTGGTCATGGCCGGGGCAGTTTGAAGCCCTCGCGGCAAAAGGCGATAAACTCTCTGAAAGCAGATTTGCGGGTGAGCACAGCGCGCATGTGGGTCGCCACCGATGGCTCCTCAACAGCGGCAGGGACTTGAGGCAGGACGGGCTCTTCGGAGCGCGAAATGCCGGACTCTTGCATGATGTGCAACAGCTCGTCAGCCACTTCAAAACGCTCTTTTGCCTCACGCTCATAGCCCATTTTTTCCTCCAGCAATCCCAAATTATTCAGGGTAATGGCGTCATCGGGGTCCAGCGAGAGGGCCTGTTGATAATCTGCCATTGCCCCGCGTGAATCACCAAGGGCTGCTCTGATAAAACCCCTGCTGGAATAGCGATAGGGATTGAGCGGTTGAAGCGCTACGGCAGCATTCAGGTCGGCCAGAGCCAAAGGGCCTCGCTTCAGTTGGAAAAGGCATACTGCTCTATCATGCAAGGCATTGGCATCGGTCGGATGGAGATTAACTGCGCGATCGAGCAGGCTGAGTGCCTCTTGATATCGGCCTTCTTTGACCAGCGCATCAGCCTTGAGGTGGTGGGTGTAGTCTTCCATAGTGGGGTGTGCCTTAATTTCGGGGGCTCAATGTACAAAGACACTTTTCTATTCCCGGTGTTCAAACGTCACCAACATGGACGAACATGGATGCGCATAGAGGGTCCTGATTCCATGACCGAAGTGCGCGTGCTGGGCGGATATTACAATGTGTTGCACATCGAAGCGCGCATTTTGCCCGAGCGGGTGATGATTGCAGATTTGCTGGAAGATGCCACAGGCGCTTTGGACACCGCGACCGCTGAGGAATTCGAGGCTTTTTTGGCCGAGTGCATCAAGAACAAAGCGCTGCGGGAGTTTTGAGGGGAGACGTTAGATTTTTATACGTGAGATATGAGATGATTAGATGTCAGACGAGAGATTTTAGACTTCCGATTTAACGAGATGGGCCGCTCCCACCATTTTTGCGGTTGGGCCAAAAGGCAGAATATCAATGGGATTGCCGAGGGTTGAAAAATAAATTTCGAATTTTGATGCAACCGAACGCGTTTCTCCGGTATTGCCATAAAACCTGACATGACCATGTTGCCCATCTACCAAACAGGCCCCACCCTGAAAAGCGCGAAAGCGGAAAAACCCCGATTGGATCGCCAATCCATGATGTTGACTGTTTTCCCCACCAACGCCACTTCAGAAGTGATAATAGGCTATCCGGCCGAAGCAGATGGTATTTCTGAATTGTTGCTATATGATTTGGACGGAGGACTGATCAAAACCTACATGCTCAACGGCAAAGGATTTCTTTCGATTTCTACCACGGATTTGGCAATAGGAAATTACATCCTTGTGTTGAAATCCAACGACCTGAATTTGGCATCCGGAAGATTCAATAAGTTGAAATAATCTAATAAAACCCTGCTCGGCTTGATTGTCCGGGCAGGGTTTTTCAATTCTTTTTATTTTTATGAGAACATCTTTTTTTATTCTGATGATAATTCTCCTGTGCGACTACTCGATGTTTTCACAGCCGGGATTGAATCAGGTATATACCAACCCTGAGAATGCTGAAGGTTGGTTTTTGACAACATCCGTGTTTCTCGAAGGAGAAACATTGGTGGTGTATGGCCATCAGGCGACTTGCCCGGAATGCACTTTTCATCAAAGGGTGACTATGGCTCGTCTTTCAATTGACGGTGAAATACTGACGTGGGAAAATTTACTCGATAACGATCAACTATTTGCCCTTTGCGAGCTTAAGGCTAACAAGGTTTCCAAAGATTCCGATGGAAACCATTTGTTGGTTATTCGAAATTGGATCTGGACAGATTTTCCGCAATTTATTGACACCCTGCATGTCATGCGAATCAATCCCGAGGGCACAGTGTTGCTGAATACTACCATAGATGTTACAAACGAGTCGGCATGGGGCAAATTCATTCCTTATCATTCTCTTTCTCAAAGCCAAAGTGAGGTTATAGTGTGTGGTTACAAAGCTGATACAACTAATATGTATCAGTTGAGTAGCTTTAAAGGCGCCTTGTTTAAGTACAATATCGAGGACGAGAGTATCATTCGCAAGGAATATGAAAATACTTGGAATGTATACAGAATATCGGAAGCATTGGATGGGGGATATTGGTTGAGTTGTGGCAGATTTACACAATTAGGACTCAATCAATGGGGTATTTCATCTCCCATTGATGCAGTCATCATCAAAACCGACAGCATGGGTAATGAGCTGTTTCGGGAGCAGATGGGGGGCTATGGGCATGATGGGGACTATCACATCATCGAAGAGCCCAACAGATTGGTCGTAGCCGGTTTTGAGACATATGAAGAGCCTGCTTACCTGTTAGATCCTACTGCTTTTTATCAGGGGAAAGTGTTTGTCAGAACCTATGAAGTGCTGGAGGATGGATTGGAGTTGCAGTCGGAAACCGATGTTTTCTCATAGATGGCAAATGGAATTCATGATGCTTTTGAATATCCCTTAGGATTTCGAAAGGCAGAAAGTGGTGGATATTATATGTGGGGTAGGGGAAATCAAGGTTTCGTTCAAAGCCCTGAAGGAGGACATGGTTTTCTGTCTAAAGTTGATTCGAACCTGCGATTGCTATGGTTGAGAAGATTTCAACATCCGTCTTTTCTCTATACAGAGGGTAATTCAGGCTCCTATTACTTGAACGACATAGCCGAAGCTCCTGACGGAAGCGTTTATTTGGTGGGTCATATTTGGGGTTATTCTCCCCCCGATTATCCTTATGACATCGAACGCCTGTGGCTCCTCCACGTGGACGAATACGGCTGTTTGGAGCCGGGTTGTCATTTGGTGGGCACGGAGGAAATCATCACCCACATGACCGAAACCATGAGCGTGTATCCCAACCCGGCACGGGGCAGTTGCACCATTGCTTTTTCACTTATAGAAGGCTACACAGCCCCCGGGCAAAGCCAACTGAAATTGACCGATATGCAGGGGCGCATCGTGCGCACCATCGCCCTCGCGGGTGCGGAGGTGGCTGCGGGGCATGCCCAAATAGACCTGAGTGGTATGGTGCCGGGTGTGTATGTGGGGCATTGGATGGATGGGGGGAGGTGGATGGATTCGATGAGAATTGTTGTGGAGTGAATTGCTGACTCCACGGCAAAGCCGCGAGAGTTCCGCTGACGTGAGAATCCTCGCTGCGCGGGATCCTCGCCAAAGGCGGGATTGAAGCTTTTTGGGCTTCGGAGTAAAATTATCTCATTGATTATTTGCGGCTTGGCGTCTTTGCGCGCCATTTCCCCGCCCTGTTGCGTGATAACGGAAGGTCAGAGGACGAGACGTTAGATGACTAGATGTCAGATGAGACATTCCGGACTTCTGAGCGAAGCCCATTTTCAAAGAAATCGCGGCAAGTTGGGTATCACTCATCCACCCTATGATTTGTTCATCAGGTATTGCTTCACATAGCTCTCGATTTTTCCGGCTAAGTAATACGGCATACTCAACAAGCGGAATTCTTTGCCTACGGGGGTTTTGACTTGATTGATTTCCAACTTGCCGGCCCACAGTCTCACGGCCATGTCGTGGGGGCAATCCTCCATGTAGCTGTGCAGCGACCTCAGTTTTCCGATAGGGCCCGATTTCACCTCCACCGGTATCACCAATCCGGCACCGGGCAGCACCAAGTCCACTTCAGCCGATGATTGGGCTTTTTCTCTCACCCAAAAACAGGTGTTCTCGTCCGAACGGCTGCGCCCGGCCAGCACCTCTTGCATGACAACATGGGGGATGAGTGCTCCGCGATAGGCATCGCTCATGTCGGCCAGGCCCACAAGGTCTTGGCGTATGCCGGCAGCATAATTCAGCAGGCCCGTGTCCAAAAACAGCAGACGGGGTTTCTTGCGGTAATCCACCAACAGCGGCATTTCGCGCACCGTGACGGGATAGACCAAGCGGATGATGCGGGCATCGCTCAGTTTGCGAAACGCCTCGCCCACCTCGCGCGACTTGTAGTTTGAATTGCCGAAATTTTGGAACGTGATGCGCTCGTCCAACCTGCTCGGGGCGGTTTGCATGATGTGGTTAATCACGCGCTCTTCCGAGTCAGACTTGGCGTATTTGCGCACGTCTTCGCGGTAGGTCATCCACAGCGATTCGTAGATGTCGGTCAACTTGGCAAAACTGCCCGAACGGGCAAATTCGGCCACCGCTTCGGGCATGCCGCCCACTATCACATACTCGTGAAACGCGCTCATCAAAGGGCCCGAGGCAGCCGCTACATGCGGCAGTTGGTCATAAGCATCCAACAGCACTTGGCGGTCGGTGGCTTTCAAAAACTCTCTGAAACTCATGGGGTGGAGATAGAGAAACGACACCCGCCCCACCGGAAAACTCCGCACCCGCGACATGGCAAACTCCAGCAGCGACCCCGCGCATATCACATGCAATTCGGGCAGTTCTTCCCTGAAATAGCGCAGCATGGCTATGGCCTCGGGGCTCTCTTGTATCTCATCTATAAACAGCAAGGTTTGCTTGGGCCGAAGGTCAAATCCGCTCCGTAGCAGCAGGACTTCATAGATGTCTTTTGCGCGCTTGTGTTCCGAAAAAAGAATCCTGTCTTCTTCCTTCTCCAAATTCAGCGAGATGAATTGTTTGTACGTATTGCCGAATTGGCTGATCAGGGTGGTTTTGCCCGTTTGCCTTCCGCCTCTGACTATGAGTGGTTTGCGGTTGTCTGAATGCTTCCATTCTTCCAATCCGACCATGGCTTCTCTTTCCATCCGTTCCGTAATTTTGCACAAAGTAAGGGCAAATATTCCGATCTCATGTAAAGGAATAAGGGCATTTTTTCAAATACCATGTCACAAAGTAAGGTCATTTTTGGGAAAATGATGTAAAGGAATAAGGGCAAAAACCCATTTTCAATAAAACCAAAAGCCGAACTCCTGACAGGAATCCGGCTTTTTAGCAGGTTGAAACCAATGAGGGTTTCTATTTTCTGAAGTGGTCGAGTGCCAAACCGCCCATGGCTGCTCCGAAAAGGGTGGACATCAGCGGGTCTGCGGTGATGCCGCATGAGCCGGACGCGCATCCGTAGAGCGCATGGTAGGCATATCCACCGATGGCTCCAAGCGCAAGGCCCAAGGCCGTTGGCCACCATCGGATGAGGCGCGTGGTCATCAAGCCAGTGTTTTGCTTTGGCAAACGAAATTGGTTTTGGGCACATCGGTTTTGGCGATGGCTCCGAATCCGCCTTCTACTTCTTTGAAGTTGTGGATGCCGCGGGCTTTGAGGATAGAAGCGGCAATCATGCTGCGGTAGCCTCCCGCGCAGTGCATGGTGAAGGGCTCGTTGTCTGAAAGATTGGCAAACCACTCATTGATAGCGTCCAATGGGCGGCTGTAGGCTTCGTCCACATGTTCAGCAGCGTATTCTCCCGGTCTGCGCACGTCAATCACTCTCACACCGGGGTTGAATTCGGTTGCGAACTGCGCGGCTGTGATGCGGTTGACGGTGTCGGTCTCTTTACTGGATGCTTTCCAAGCCCCAAATCCGCCTTCGAGATAGCCCAGCACATTGTCAAATCCCACGCGGGCCAAACGGATAATGGTTTCTTCTTCATCGCCTGCGGGAGCGATTAAGAGAATGGGCTGTTTGACATCCACAATCATGGCGCCCACCCAAGGGGCAAAATCACCCCGCAGACCGATGTTTATGCTACGGGGAATGTGTCCTTGGCTGAATTCTCCGGCCTGGCGCACATCCAACACCAATGCATCAGTGGCCTCGGCTGCTGCTTCAAAACGCTCAGGGCTGAGGGCCACCATGCCTTTTTCCATTACCGCGTCCATGCTTTCGTATCCGCCTTTGTTCATGGCCACATTCATTCCGAAATAGCCGGGAGGCGCGGTCAATCCGTCCAACACTGCCGCTATAAATGCTTCTTTATTGGGCTGATTGAGTGCGTAGTTCACTTTTTTCTGATTGCCGAGGGTGTCCACGGTTTCTTTCATCATGTTTTTGCCGCAGGCGCTGCCGGCTCCGTGGGCCGGATAAACGATGACGTCATCAGCCAAGGGCATGATTTTGTTCATCAGGCTGTCGTATAGCAATCCTGCTAATTGTTCCTGTGTCATGTTTGCAGCTTTTTGGGCCAAATCGGGGCGGCCCACATCGCCTAAAAACAGGGTGTCGCCACTAAAGATGGCGTGGTCCTTTCCATTTTCATCGCGCAGAAGGAAAGTGGTACTTTCCATGGTGTGTCCCGGAGTGTGGAGCACCACGATGGTCACATTGCCAAGCTTGAACTCTTGGCCGTCCGCAGCGCTGGTGCAATCGAATCCACATGAAGCGTTGGGGCCATACACAATAGGAGCTCCGGTTTTTTTGCTTAAGTCCAAGTGGCCGCTTACGAAGTCGGCATGGAAGTGTGTTTCGAAGATAAATTTGATTTTGGTGCCGCGTTTCTCGGCCAAGTCGATATAGGGTTGCACTTCGCGAAGTGGGTCGATGATGGCCGCTTCTCCGTTGCTTTCGATGTAATAGGCGCCTTGAGCGAGGCAGCCGGTGTAAAGTTGTTCGACTTTCATAGTATTTTAATTTGAATTTCTGTCTGTTAGATTAACTGCGACAAAGGTAGGGGCGCAGTGTTAATGCAAATGTGACGCAAGTCACCATGAAGCAGTCAATGAGGCAGTTTGTAGAGAAGCATTCCTCGGATTCAAATGCCGGTAGCTGCCGAAAACAGTATTATTGTCATGCTTAAGGTGTCAATAGTGATTCTTGCAAACCAAAGATGCGAATCGATAGTCATGCTATTTGGCTCATACTGCCGTCATTTCGCGGACAATGATGAAAATGCCCATCACCAAAATAAACCATCCGAATGCGGGCTTTAGTTTTTCGTTGCTGACGCGCTTGCTCAAAGCGCTTCCCAAAAGAATGCCCAAGGCCGCAAAGGTCGAAAAAAGGAGCAGAAAGTTCCAGTTGATGGCAAGGCTGCCACCCAAATCTCCGGTGAATCCGATAAGTGATTTGGCTGCAATAATGACCAACGAGGTCCCCACTGCGCGTTTCATCGGGAGGCCCGCAAGAAGAACGAGTACGGGAATAATCAAGAATCCGCCCCCTGCTCCCACCAGTCCAGTGATAACTCCTACCACAGAACCTTCTAATAAAATGAGCGGGTAGTTGTATTTCACTTCTTCTTCGGTTTGGTATGCCTTGGGCTTCCCTTTTCGAATCATGGAATACGAGGCGGCCAGCATCAACAAGGCAAAGAGCAGCAGCAGCCCCATGGATTTCGTCACGGTGAAATCTCCGACCGTGAAAAGCTCGGATGGAATAGCGGGAATGATGATCAGCCGGGTGAGATAGACCGCCCCGATGGAAGGAATGCCAAATACGACAGCTGTTCGCCAATCCACGTTGCTCATGCGCATGTGGCTGAAAGAGCCAATCAGACTTGTCAAACCCACGATGAACAAAGAGTAAGCAGTAGCCAACACGGTATCGACCGCGAACAGATAGACCAAAATGGGAACGGTGAGGATTGAGCCTCCACCACCTATCAGCCCAAGCGTTACACCCATCAGCAATGCGCCTGTAAAGCCCAAAATGGGTAACAACTCAAAAGAAAGGGGAAACTCTGTCATGGGTTTGACCTGTGGTTTGGCGTTGCGAAGATGAGCCCTTTACAACTATATAGAGGTAACATGGATTGCACAACTTTCGAGAAGAACATGATTTAACCCCGGTCTGCGCACCGCGTTGGACTCAAGTTCCTATTTTCGGCACCTGATGAGCGACCAAAGTACCGACATCCAAAAGCAACTTGGCCTGAAAAAGGTGGTTTTGCCCGTGCTGCTGGGCTTGGCCGCGGCTGTGTATTTGTTGGTCACCAATCTCAACGAGAAACGATTTTTCAACGTGGGCCCGGGCTTGGGAAACTATGTTTGGGTAGACACCAATGGCAATGACCTTCCCGACTTGGACGACCCCACCGAGTTTGTCTCCGAAGCAGGGGGCGCCTACATCTTGCAAACCTCCGCCAGCATCTTGGATGACCATCAATGGCAGCCCAATGCGTGGTTTTGGCTGCTGATGGCCTTGCTCATGGTGTTGGTGCGCGACTTGGGCTACATATATAGGCTACGAATCCTAACGGGAAATCAAATCACCTGGCGGCAGGCTTTTGACGTTGTGGTTCTTTGGGAGTTCAGTTCGGCACTCACGCCCAGCGTTGTAGGGGGCTCCGGTGTGGCCATTTTTATCCTCAACCGCGAAGGCATGAACCTGGGCCGCAGCACAGCTACCATTTTCACCACCGCATTGCTCGATGAGCTTTTCTATATCATCACGGTTCCACTTGTATTCTTCATCATCGGGTCTGAACAACTCTTCACCGGATCATGGGGCAGCAGCGGCTGGGGCCAAGGCTCCTTAAAAGTGCTTTTTTATGCCGGCTATGGCTTTATTGTCTTGCTCACCTTGGCCATTTTGCTTTCCCTTTTCAATTTTCCTCACACCTTCAAACGACTGTTGATGAAAGTATTCAGTATCAAAATTTTGCGCAAATGGCTGCGGAAAGTGATTGTGCTGGGGGACGAGGTGATTATTTCTTCTACTCAACTCAAAGGCCGATCGCTGAGCTACTGGGCCAAGGCTTTTGGCGCCACCATTTTCAGTTGGACAGCCAGATTCTGGACCCTCAATTTCATCATTCTGATATTTGTGGACGACATCAACCACCTCATCGTCTACGGGCGGCAATTGGTAATGTGGGTCATCATGCTCATTTCGCCCACTCCGGGCAGCAGCGGTGTGGCCGAGTTGGCCTTGTCGGCTTTTTTCGAAAAAGATACCATCCCCGTGGCCTATATCGCCATTGTGGCCATCATTTGGCGCCTGCTTACTTACTTTCTCTATTTGTTTGTGGGTGTGGCAGTGTTGCCCAAATGGTTCAGCCGCACAGCCTCAGTCAAACCGATTGCTTGACGAAAAAAAGGAAGGGCGAAAGAAGTTTTTCAGTTGTGTCTCGGGGGAGTAGCCCTTTTTCATCATGATTCACCTCGGGGTAAAGCCACTTCAGATTCCCATGGCACACGTTGTTTCGGAAGGATTTTCAATGGCTCCAAATCCTTGGACGCCTGTGTAAAAAACCTGCCCTGCCAAATCAATAATTAGGACACCAAGGGCTGAACAAAAGCAAAGAAAGCAGCGCTATATTATCGCTCGAGTCGTGCTCTTTTTTCGCGCCCTTCGCCTATGCGAAGGCTATCCAGTCGAGGGTCGGGCATGAGATTTTGCTTTTGAACCCATTCTACCTCCACGCTCAAGGCGCCAAATTCCTCCACTGCTTTACCTCCTATCAAATAGATACCCTTGCCCCTGAAGGGCTGTGCCGCCACTGCGGGAGGAAAATGTACCGTATCCAACCATTCGCCATGAATATCCAGCAGGGTGCCGAAATACATGTATCGGCCGTCAGCAGTTTTGGTGGGTTTGAGTGTGATTAAATAGCCCGCCACGACTACCGATTGTCCTACCATTCGGGCTAAATCACGCGCTGATGTGTGAGCCTTCAGCGGCTCTGCCAACATGTCAAATGGCGAACAGAGGGGAAAACCCAGCAAGTCCAGCTCATCATAGGCGTCCTCAATGATGTGGGCTTCGAGCTGCGGAATTTTGATTGCCTTGGCGGGCTGCTTGAAAAGCACCGGATGAACGGCAGGTGGCTTATCATGACCCAGCAGCGCGTAGACCCTCCATAGTAAAGCCTTTTTCATTTGACCCGTAAAACCAAAAGCCCCCACGCGCACCAGCAAAACGGCTTGCTCACATCCCGGTCTGCAGCGACTGATGTAATCATCCAAATCATCAAAGGTGCCCGAGCGTTGGCGCTCACCCAACAACGTTTCGATGGTAGCGTGCTCCAGGCCCTTTACCATGCCAAAGCCAAGGATGATTTCCTTACCGATGACGCGCGCCAAAGCCCCGCTGCGGTTGGCATCGGGAGCCGAAATGCGAGCCCCGTGCAGCCGCGCCTCATGAACATAGAGTTCGGGGCTGTAGAATCCTCCCCCATTGTTGAGAGTGGCAGTCATGTACTCGATGGGGAAATAGGCTTTGAGATAGAGACTTTGATAACTCTCCACGGCATAACTGGCAGAATGACCCTTGGCGAAGGCATAACCCGCAAAACTCTCCACCTGTCGCCACACCTCGGCCACTAAGTCGGGTGCATGGCCGCGCAAGACCGCCTTTTCGAAAAAAGCCTCCCGAGCTTTTTCAAATTCGTCACGCGAGCGAAATTTTCCTGACATGCCTCGTCTCAACACATCAGCCTCGCCCAGATCCAGACCTGCAAAGTGGTGCGCCACCTTGATGACATCCTCTTGATAGACCATCACTCCGTAGGTTTCAGGCATGATGGCCAGCAGGGCTGCGGGGGCATCGGCCCTTCGCTCCGGTTGCCGATGGCGAATAATGAACTGACGCATCATGCCGCTGCGCGCTACCCCCGGCCGAATGATGCTGGAGGCAGCCACCAGGCCCAAATAATCTTCGACCCTAAGCTTGGTGAGCAACATACGCATAGCAGGCGATTCCACGTAGAAACACCCGATGGCTCGGGCCGATTGCAACATTTCTTTCACCTTGAGGTCTTGCTTGAATAACGACACATTGTGGATGTCCTCTATATCCGCATCAGGTTGGTTGGTTTTGACCAACTCCAATGTGTCTTTGATTTTACCCAAGCCCCGCTGGCTGAGGATGTCGAACTTGTAGATACCCGCATCCTCGGCCACCACCATATCAAACATGGCCGTGGGAAAGCCCTTGGGCGGCATGAAGGTGGCCGTGAACTGCTCGATAGGGCACTCCGTGATAAGCACACCTCCCGCATGAATGCTGAGTAAATTGGGAAAATCCTGTATGTAAGTGCTGTATTTGAGCGTGAGGGTGGAGAGTTCGTCCAAATCTGCCTTGTTGAACTTTCCGGAAGCCAACACATCCATCTCGTCATTGGTAAGACCAAAGACTTTGCCCAACTCCCTGATTACAGCTCGGTATTGAAACGTGCCGTAGGCTGCCAGCAAGCTCACATTCTCATATTTGTCAAAAAGATATTGAGTAATTTCCTCTCTATCGGTCCATGAAAAATCCAAATCGAAGTCAGGCGGATTTTGCCTGTAGAGATTGATGAAACGCTCAAAATAAAGATCCAGTTCGATGGGATCAACATCGGTGATGCGCAAGAGATATGCAGCAAGGCTATTGGCTCCACTACCCCTCCCCACATAGTAGAAATCGCGGCTGCGGGCATAGGCACACAGGTCGTGCGCAATCAGGAAATAGGCCAGATATCCTTTTTCTCTGATAATGCTAAGCTCCTTATCGAGCCGCTCTATTATTGCCGGAGAGGCGTCAGTATAGCGCTGAGGCAGGCTTTCATGGCAAAGCCTCGCAATGAGGGCCGCGTCTTCATCCTCACTTTGGGTGAAGGTCCTTTTGTTTTGAGCCGGGGCTCCGCTGCCGAGGGCAAAATCAATCTGACATTGGTCCATCAGGTTTTGGGTATTAGCCCACAATTCGGGGAATTGGGCAAAAGACTCTTGCAAATCAGCACGTGGTATCCAGCGGTCGGTCTCGGGAGCTTGCTCTGAGGATGGCAGTTTGCTCAGAAGCACATTGTTGTCAATTGCACGCAAAAGGCGATGCGCATTAAAGTCTCGTTTATCTCTGAAAGTGAACGTGGCCGCGGCCAAAGACTTGCCCGGTATCCTGGCCACCTCTGCAAATCGCCATCGGTTGATGTCGCGGCTTTCTACCCCGACATACTCATTGACATAAAGGTCAAAAGGCTCGGACGAAAAGGTGTTAAAAGGATATACCACCATTACATCGGACATGACAGGAGCCCGCTGAGCAATATCTGCCCCCGAAGCAAAGGAGGCTGACAGAAGACAGCAGATTTGCTCCCACCCCGCGTTGTTTCGGGCGATAGCCAAAAAGACCCTTTGGGCACCGTTTCTGAAATCAACGCCCAACAGAGGTCGCACACCGTGTTTGGGCGCCAATCGCACAAAATCCAATGCCGTAGAGGTGTTGTTGATGTCGGCAAGCAACATGGTGTCATAGCCCGATTCGGCCGCTCGTTGCAGGGCGTCTTCGGCAGGCATAGTGCCATAGCGCAGCGAAAAAAAAGTATGAGCATGAATGGGCATGGCAGCGGACAGGGGGGGGCACAAATGTATCAGCAGGCGGAAGCCGATGGTCACAGACGGGCCAATGCTTCTATCACTTTTTGCACATCCTCAATCGATGTATAGACATTGGGTGTGATGCGCACTCCATGCACCCCGGCATAGTCTATCGGGACTGTGTAAATGCCGTGTTTTTGAAGGAGCTGAGCACCCAACTCTGCAGGTGTATGACGAAGATGGCCTATGTTGGTGATCCCGCATGAACGCTCGGCCTCGATTGGGGTGTTGACCACCACATCCGGAATGGACTTGGCGGCTGTGCGCAGGTTGTGGCCCAAATGGCGAAGTCTTGCTTCTTTGTGCTCGGGACCCAGTTTTTGATAAAAATCCAGCGAATCACCCACGCTCATCACCACATGCACCGGGTGGGTGCCCGTGTGGTTGAGGCGTTTTATGTCTTTCAAATCTTTTACCGAAGTACCCAGCAGTGGCCACAGTCCCGGGATTTTCTCTTCGCGCACATAGAGTAATCCTGCGCCCAGAGGCACACTGAGCCATTTGTGCAACGATGCCCCGTAATAGTCGCAACCCAGCTCGTCCAGTCTGAAGCTGAAATGCGCAATGGCATGAGCACCGTCCACCATCACCTCCACTCCGCGGGCATGAGCCATATCCGCAATCTTTCGCACAGGCAATATATGGCCTGTGATATTGATCATATGGCACACCATCAACAGCTTCGTTTTGGGCGTAATGGCCCGGGCGTAAACCTCCAATATTTCCTCATCAGTGGCAGGATGCAGCGGCACGTCCACTCGCTTGCAAACCATGCCATGGCGTAAGGCCATAAGGTCAAACATGTCCAACATGGCACCATAGTCTTGGTTCGCCATCACGGCCTCATCGCCCGGCTGCCAATTGCGCCCTTGAATTACCAAATCCAGCGACTCGGTGGTGTTACGGGTTATGACCATTTCGGTTGGTTTGCAACCGAATGTCTCGGCCAGTCGGGAAGCCATTTTATCCTTATCGGGAAACTGGCGCGTGCGCATGTACTGCGAACCATGTAAGTTGACATCACGCATGTGGGCTATCTGTCGCTCTAATATTTCCTCGGGGAGGAAGCAGTAATAGCCGTTTTCGAAGTTGATATAGTCCGGTTTGAGCTTGTAACCGGCCCGCACCTGCGCCCAGAAATCTTCATCCTTAGCCAGCATCATGGCATCGCGCCCGGCGGCATAGTCCAACAACGGTCCCAAAGGTCCCCACTCAACGAGCCCAACGGTGGCCGCCATGCCGGATTTTTTTAAAAAAGTGCGTTTGTCCATGGGCCTCCGGATACTGAAATAGATAGAATGCGGCAAGTTAATGGGAAATCACCGTGAAACATTACCGGACGTAAAAGCCCTATGGACGCTCAGGACTTGGCCTTTTTGAACACGGGCACCGTGCTGCAAGGCTCACCGAACATTAACGAACCCACAACGGGGGTGAGTTTTTGAGTCAAAGCCGCGTGAAACGATGGATGTATGGGATGATGGCCGCAGCCTTTGACTACCACTTTGGCATCCATAAAATCGGTCGGGTTGATTTTGTCATCAATAGCGCGTTGGGTCATTAGGCGTTCCAAGTCATCTGCTGTGCCATGAACAACCAGGGCAGCAGAAGTGCTGAGAGCTGCAGCCACCAACATAAATGCCCAGGCCGGAACCAAGGCATCAGCAGAACAATGAACCGCCACATAGGCGCCTTGAAATTCCTCGGCACGCAGTTCGCGCACCCAGGCGCGAAAATCAGCCTCGCGCAACACCATACCCTGCCAAAGACATTGGGCCAAGTCGATGGAAATACGGGTACCCGGAGTGTAAAAAGAGTCCGGGTCGAGAAATTGAATGCCACTTTGGGCCACTTTGTTGACGATGCTATCCACGGGGGCAAAAGTAAAATCCACATCCGGGCCACGCGGAGATTGTGATTTTTTTAATTCAGGCCACGGGTCAGCACATTCGAATCCAATAAATACATTCGGGCCATGAATAGGACAAAAGACGTGAACGGCTATCCGTTCATCGAAATCAAGCCCGAAATCTTCTCAGACCAAGAAATGATAGACCGCAGCCGGTCATTTTATCAGAAAATGAACAGCAGACGGAGCATAAGAGAGTTTTCATCAGTTACCTTTCCGCAAGAGGTCATTGATAACTTGATACTTACCGCGGGCACTGCGCCTTCGGGCGCCAACAAGCAGCCGTGGAGTTTCTGCGTCATTTCAGACCCCGAGTTGAAAAAGCAAATCAGAAGCTTGGCCGAACAAGAAGAAAGAGAAAGCTATGCCGGTCGAATGAGTGAACAGTGGCTTCGTGATTTGGCACCTTTGGGAACCGATGCCGTGAAAGAATTCCTGGAAATTGCCCCCTATCTGGTGGTTGTTTTTAAAAGGGTCTATGAAAACGGTGAAAAATGCAACAACTATTATGTGAATGAATCGGTGGGAATAGCAGTTGGAATGCTGTTGGCGGCCATTCAGAATGCGGGGCTCTGCGCTCTGACCCACACCCCAAGTCCAATGAATTTTCTACAGAAAGCACTTGCCCGACCCGACAATGAGCGGCCTTACCTTTTGATACCCGTGGGAAGGTACGTATCACCTGTTTTTGTGCCCGATATCAGCAGAAAATCACTTTCTCAAATCAGGCCGGAATACCACTGAAATCCGCACCAATCAAGGCCTTTTGGGTGACAACTAAATTTGTCCGTGGAAAAAAGAATTGTTTACTTTGCGCCCGATTAATTTTAAAAAATCCGGTCAAATGTCAGACGTAAAATCAAAAGTTATTGCCATTATTGTGGACAAATTGGGAGTAGACGAAGCAGAAGTAACTACCGAAGCGAGCTTCACAAACGACCTGGGAGCCGACTCCTTGGACACTGTTGAGTTGATTATGGAATTCGAAAAAGAATTCAACATCGCCATCCCGGACGATCAAGCCGAAAAAATCGGCACCGTTGGCCAAGCCATCGATTACATTCAGAAAAACATCTGATAAACACCCTTACAAGTGGAGCTGAAACGAGTAGTAGTCACAGGCCTTGGAGCCATCACCCCGCTGGGCAATTCCGTACCTGAATTTTGGAACGGATTGGTCAACGGTATTAGTGGTGCCGGACCGATTACACGCTTTGACGCAAGCAAATTCAAAACGCAATTTGCATGCGAAGTCAGAGGTTTCAATCCCGAAGATTACATAGAGCGCAAAGAGGCCCGGAAAATGGACCTCTTTGTGCACTATGCTATCGCTTCAGTAACCGAAGCAATGAAAGACAGCGCTTTGGATACTGAAAAAATCAATTTGGACCGAGCGGGCGTCATCTGGGGTTCGGGCATTGGTGGTTTGGAGACATTCCAAGACGAGTGCTTTGAATTTGCCAAAGGTGACGGTACTCCTCGATTCAATCCGTTTTTCATCCCCAAGATGATTGTGGACATTTCATCAGGCCACATCAGTATCCGATATGGGTTTCGCGGGCCCAATTTCACCACAGTCTCAGCTTGTGCCTCGGGCACGAACGCCATTATTGACGCCTTCAACTATATCCGTCTGGGCAAAGCAGATGTGATTGTCACCGGGGGTTCGGAAGCTGCGGTAAACGAAGCGGGTATTGGAGGATTCAACGCGCTGAATGCACTTTCGCGAAACAATGAAAATTTCAAAACCGCCTCACGTCCTTTTGACAGAACGAGAGATGGATTTGTCTTGGGTGAAGGAGGCGCGGCTCTTATTCTGGAAGAATATGAGCACGCCAAAGC
>Ga0169931_10002108_pt1 | contig 32697 bp, 30 predicted proteins | sample Kivu_15m_20L_FD_129675 | JGI IMG/M metagenome (GOLD analysis project Ga0169931, IMG submission 129675) | Freshwater microbial communities from Lake Kivu, Western Province, Rwanda to study Microbial Dark Matter (Phase II) - Kivu_15m_20L... | ecosystem: Environmental > Aquatic > Freshwater > Lake...
CCAAAGACCCCACCATCGCTGCACAATTCCATACCTACCGCTTTGCTGACTATAAAGAACAAGTGATAGATTTATTAATGCGAGTGTGTACAGTGAGTGTGGAAACCATGAATATTATTCAGGAGATGTAAAGTGCAGCTATACTGCTCTCTACGGATGTACTTTACTACTACGAACCCGCCAGAGTTATAGACATTAAATCCAATTGGCGAGCAAAAATTTCATCAATTGGTAACATCTCCCCGTCAGTAGTCATAAATTTATGGTCTTTTGTTGCTCGAATAATTGAACCATCTTCTAAAGTATATTCAAATACATCTTGTTCACCGCGATTATGCCATTGTGCTATGGGTTGAGTGTAAATGTTACCATGACTATCAACGCTGTACACATGACACTCAATGGCTTTTTCTACAATCTCCCCAATGGGTATCAAGCCATATTCTACTGTTAAAATCTCAGTATCAGCACTTAAACAATATTCAGCAAATTTTAACATTTGCTCGAATAACTCTTCTGCTACTTGTTTTTTAACCCCATTCTTAGCCGCACCATCTACAAATTTTTCTCGCTGCTTTTGCATTTCAGCCACTTTCTTTTTACCCATCGCCCGGCGCAGCAAGTCCGCTTGTCCTAGGGAATATCCAGCCATATCTTGAGCAATTTTCATGATTTGCTCTTGATAAACCATAATTCCATAGGTTTCATTCAGTACCGGTTCCAGGATGGGGCTTTGATATTCTATTGTTTCTTTTCCATGTTTACGGTTAATAAACTTAGGAATGAGTCCCGCATCTAGGGGTCCAGGTCGGTATAGTGCCAAAATAGAAGAAATATCTTCAATATTAGAAGGCTTTAAATCTCGGACTATCTGACGCATCCCGGAAGATTCTAATTGAAATATTCCCTCTAATTCCCCAGCTTCTAACAGTTCATAGGATTTTCTCACATCTTGGGGTAATGTGGTATGTTCCCCTTTAGCCAAAATTTTCTGGGCTTTTCTTTCCTGACCTGTGATCTCATCTGGGTCAATTTGAAAGCCACGGTTTTGTGCAATTAAATCAATGGTTTTTTGAATCAGGGTCAGATTACGTAAACCTAAAAAATCCATTTTTAACAAACCCATTGATTCCAAATCTTCCATAAAATACTGGGTAATCACCGAGCCGTCATTATTCTTTTGAAGGGGTACAATTTCATCTAAAGGTTCAGCCGAAATCACTACACCTGCTGCATGAACACCAAAAGTTTTGTTAGTTCCTTCAATTCGCATGGCCATATCAACCCAGTGGCGAACCTTGGGGTCATGATCATATTTTTCTTTAAATTCTGGTGCTGGGGTTGCATCGGAAATCATCACTTTCAATTTAGTGGGTTTACCGCGCACTACAGGAATTAATTTAGCCATTTTATCCGCTTCCCCATAGGGAATGTTTAATACTCTGGCTACATCTTTTAAAACTGCTTTGGAAGTTAAGCGGTTAAAAGTAATAATTTGAGCAACTCTATCTTTACCGTATTTTTCTGTTACATATTCAATTACTTTATCCCGCTTTTCAATACAGAAATCTGTATCAATATCAGGCATAGATTTACGTTCTGGGTTTAAGAATCGCTCAAATAGTAACCCATGATGTACCGGGTCAATGTTGGTAATTCGCATGGCGTAAGCCACCAAAGAACCAGCAGCAGAACCACGACCAGGACCCACGGGGATGTTATTATCTCTAGCAAATTTGATATAATCCCAAACCACTAAAAAATAGGTAGAAAAACCCATCTTTTGTAACATTTTTAATTCATATTCCAATCTTTCCTTATAGACTGGATCAACCTCATGACGGGATTTGCGATTTAACCTTTCTAAAAGTCCTTGCCAAGCTACTTCTTCCGCGTAAGTATCAGCGGTGTGACCAGAAGGAATGGCGGGTGTGGGGATTTTAGGATCCCCCATAATATCATATAATCCCACTTTATCCGCCACTTCTTCAGTGGTGGCTATGGCTTCAGCAATGACATCATCTGGTAAATGATCCCGGAATAGTTGCTTCATTTCTGCGGCGGATTTAAGATATTCTGTGCCGCTATAACGCATTCTTTTATCTTCACTAATTAGCTGGCCAGTTTGAATACATAACAAAGCGTCGTGTGCTTCCACATCAAAACAAGATATAAAATGGGAATCATTAGTAGCCACAAATTTAATTTCTAATTCCCTGGCAATTTTGATAATTTCCACATTAACAATGCGGTCTTCTGGCGAACCGTGGTCTTGAATTTCTAAATAATAATCATCACCAAATACTTGTTTATACCACTTGGCAACTTTACGGGCTGCATCTGGTCTACTACTGAGAATGGCTTGGGGTATTTCTCCACCTAAACAAGCACTGGTGACAATTAAGCCTTCACTGTATTCTTTAAGTAAGTCTTTGTTAATACAAGGACGGGCAAAAATTCCTTTACCTTGCACTCCTTGCAGGTGGGAAATAGTGGTAAGTTTAACTAAATTTTTGTAACCTTGGGTATTTTTAGCTAAAACAACTTGATGATATTTCGGGCGACGTTCTTGTTTTTCAATGTCGCCATTAATAATATACATTTCGTTGCCGATAATTGGCTTAATACTTTTACCTCGGCAGATTTTAATTAATTCTATAGCACCATACATGACACCATGATCAGTGAGGGCGATGGCTTTCATGTCTAATGCGATCGCCTGATCTATTAATTCCGGTAGCTGGCTAGCTCCATCAAGTAAACTGTAGTCACTGTGAATATGTAATGGCACAAAAGACATATAGTGATATACAAATGTAAATGATCGTCTTGTAACACAAGCATCCTGCTTGTTAATATCGTCTTGTAACACAAGCATCCTGCTTGTTAATATCGTCTTGTAACACAAGCATCCTGCTTGTTAATCATGTACCTCATTTGGGCAAAATTCGCCATATCATAAAGCGTGTTTTTGCAAATCTCCCAGGGAACATACTTCTAAGGCTCTAGCATGGGTAGCCGAAAGCACAACTGGGGGAGCAACACCAGCATTTAAGGCCTCTTGCCAACGAGCAGCACATAAACACCAGCGATCGCCAGGTCGTAGTCCAGGGAAATTAAATTGGGGAACAGGTGTACTCAGGTCATTACCCTGCAACTTAGTAAACTCTAGAAATTCTGTTGTTACTTGGGCGCAAACAACGTGCATACCAAAATCCTGACCTCCGGTATAACAAAACCCGTCCCGATAATAGCCAGTCATGGGAGATGTGCAACAACTTTCTAATTCTGTTCCTAGTACATTTTTTGCTTCTACCATAGTCAATTCCTAATTCTTGCCATCAAGTTAAGATTCTCGTAAGACATATCCCACTCCTCGCACTGTTTGAATGAGACGTTTGTGATTTTCATTTTCGATTTTTAGGCGTAAATAGCGGATGTAAACTTCTATTACATTGGATTCCCCCATAAAATCGTAACCCCAGACATTTTCCAAAATTTGTTCCCTCGTTAAAACTTCGCGGGGGTGTTCCATTAAGTACCTTAACAGTTCAAATTCCTTCATGGTTAATTCAATTGAGCGTCCGTTTTGTATAACGCGACGAGTGGCTGTATCTAAAACCAGATCCCCAAAACGTAACTGTTCTGTACTCTCAACATCAGGTTTTAAATAAAGGCGAATCAACTTTAAAAAATCTTCTGAGCGATAAGGCTTGAGGACGTAATCATCAGCCCCGGCTTCTAAACAAGCTACCCGGTCATCCACTGTATCTCTGGCCATGAGTACCAAAACAGGGGCGCACATCCCAGCACTTCTAATATTCTTACATAATGATAGACCAGATTCTCCTGAGAGCATCCGGTCTATAACAATCAAAGCAAGTTGGCGATGGCGGCAATATTGTAAACCGCTTGCCGTGTCGTGAGCTAAAATTGCTTCATAACCCGCTTCTCGCAAATCAAAGCAAAGCTGATTTGCCAGACTTTCGTCGGTTTCAATCACCAAAACACAGGGACGACTTTGAGCTATTGTGGTCATAATTAAGGGGAATTTTGCATTAACTTTGCATTAACTTTGCATTAACTTTGCCCAAGTGAGGTACATCATGATCAAGCAGGATGCTCCCGTTACAAGACGATCATTTACATTTGTATCTCACGTATTTAAGAAATGCTATTCCTTCTCTTTGGGTGGTGACTAGGGTAACTCAACTGATGTAGGTTTAGCCGCATGTGGTAAACCCCAACCAAGTTTTTCTCGCAAAATCCGGAAAAATTCCCGCGGTTGTAGGCGAATAAATCGGATGCTGTAGGGCGATCGCTCCAAATGTACCCGATCTTCTGGAAAAACATAACATCCGCCATTACCATCTACCACCATCACCAAGCGAGGAATATTGACCGGGTAAATATTCACCGTTTCCGTATCTGGAAATACCAAAGCCCTAGAGGCTAGGGAGTGGGGGCAAATAGGTACTAACTGCAACACAGGTACACCAGGAGTGATCACCGGACCACCAGCGCTCAACGAATAAGCAGTTGAACCTGTGGGGGTAGAAACTATCACCCCATCGGCAGCAATATCTACTGGTGCGTGTCGCCCCACAGCAATTTCAAAATGGCACATAGACGTTAATGGTTCTCTATGTAACACCATTTCATTTAAGCACAGAGCTTCCCAAAGTACAGTTTGTTGACGAAACACCTTAACAGTGAGCATGGACTGTTCTTCAATTTCATACTCACCCGCCATGGCTTGTTCTATTGCTTGGGGTAGTCGATTGACATATGTTTCCGTCAAAAACCCCATGTGACCAGTATTCACCGTTAACAGTGGAATACCAGCAGGGGCTACTTGACGAGACGCTGCCAAAACCGTACCATCTCCCCCCAAAACCACGGCAAACTGCATTTCTGAGTCAAAACCAGGTGGAGTTAGTCCTTCAATTGGGGTGTGGCATATAGGACTTTCTGGGTTAGAGTAGCCCAATATGCCACCGATACTAGTGGTGACAATTACATTCCAACCGGCTGCGGTTAGCTTGTCTTTTAGTTCGATGGCGATGCGAGCCGCTATCGGTTTAACGTCGTTGTAAATAATGCCTGCTTTCGGCACACTTAAATATCCAAGTTTTAGCGATGCTTACTACTTATGTGATCCTGACATATTTTGGAGAAACTAGTCATATACTCTTTTGTTAACTAATGCTAACAAATACATAACTGGAGATTGTCTCTCAACCAAGGCTTATCAACCAATGCACGAAGATAAATTCCTCGCGCACCATTTTTTCTGATTGGTATGTATGCCATGGGGAAAGTATAGCATTAGTTGATAAACTTTAGCACATGGTTAACTAGCTAACTTCCTTAGAAGATTGTTTAAAAGGTGTCTTTTTGGGTTTCTCTTTTTTCTTTCTAGACTTGTTTTTCTCATAGTCTAACTCTTTGAGCTTTCTCATAATCCGACTGAAATATTCTTCCAGGTAGCTTTCCAGAGTTGTGGTTTCTCCCTTGTCCAAGCCAAAGACTTGGTATACCTCATCCATGGGCGCGTTCAAGGGTCTACCACTAGCCAAGACTTCTGTAAACTCCAGTCTGTCCGCAACATTCCATCCCCACTGAAAAAAGCGGATCATGCCACGTATAGCACGCAATAAGTTAATGGGCATTCGCGTAATTTTGGCTTCTTTTCCAGATAACCGCTCACACAGACTGATGATTTCCTCAGCAGTCCAAGGGCGAGTACCCACCACGGGGAAAGCTTTGTTCTTTGTTTCTGGCACACTCAAACTGCGAATAGCAAACTTAGCGATGTCCTGTGTATCCATGTAAGCCACTGGCGAGGAACTACCAGTTACCCAAACTGGTTGACTTTCCAAAATGGGGATACCATATTGACCAATTAAGCCCTGCATAAAGCCAGCCAGGCGTAAAATTGTGTAATTTAGCCCAGAATCAGCTAAAAAAGCTTCGGTGCAGCGCTTAATTTCCATCAGTGGCACTTGTGGATACTTATCCGCATCAAGAATAGAAAAGAATATAAAACGTTCTACACCCGCGCTTTTTGCTGCTTGAATTAATGCTACCTGTCCATCCCAATCAACTTGTTTAATGGTGAGGGATTCCGTAGCACGAGATGTAGCAGCATCAATAACCGCGGTGATACCTTCCATGGCCGCCGTCAGGCTTTCCGGGTTGCACAAATCTCCCCATACCAATTCAGCACCCCATTCTTTGAGAAATGCGGCTTTTTTCTGACTCCGTACCAGACAGCGTACTTTATGCCCCTCATCGATAGCACGACGAGCCACTTGTCTTCCTAGGGTGCCAGTGGCACCGACGATTAATAAATTCATGAGGGTAGTAATAACTTTTTTAACTTTTATTAAAAGAATCTTAACAGAATTAGTTGTCTAAACAAAAGTTTACATTAATTTAATCAAGTTATGGCATACAGAGACCATCACCAGTCTGGGAAACAGGAAGGAAGATCAGTTGAATGTCTCTCTCCCAGTTCCCAGTCCTTTGTTTTCAGCCTCTAAGGATTATTCTTCTGCGCCCTGAATTTTCAGTAACAAAGCACCTAAAGCCCAACCCACGAAAATTAAACCGAAAGACAATAGCGCTGCATTTAGAATTTCGCCGCCCATTAGTGTGATTCTCCTTTGCAATTAGCAGTGATTCTCAAGGTTTCCCTAGAGATGTTCTGTTGTTTGGGTTGTTTGGTTAGATTGGAGTGATGACTCTAATCTGATTTTCACCATTGACACTCCCCCCGCCTAAATGCGGGGGATTCTGTACTCCACCTTGCCACTGGCTCTAATAGACTTTCGCCTAAAAGAGTAGAGGTCGCAAGTCCTACAGCGTTACTTTGGAACTGCCCGCCCCTAGCTTGCCTAGCAAGATTTAAAATATTAATTGCTGCATTTTTTCACAATGCGCCCACAATTACTGCATTGTTCACTTGTGTAATGTTGCGATACAGCAACATCTATTTTACCAAATTTACCAGCAAAATACTCACTTCGGCAAAGTTCGCTATAAGCAAAAAAAATAGTAAATATGACAAGAGAAAATACTCCGCGTTTAGCGCTGACACTAGGAGACCCGGCTGGTATTGGACCAGAAGTGATTTTAAAAGCTTTGGCAGACCCTCAGTTTAGTCATAAATGCGACTTGACAGTAATAGGTAGTAAAAACTTGCTCCTAGAGGTTTATCAACAGTTAAATTCTACTGATTTAGCCAATCCCAACCAATTACAAGTTCTAGATGTACCATTAAAACCGGAAATTACCCAGGAAATTATGATGGGTAGGGGTAATGCTGCTAGTGGTGCGGCAAGTTTTGCTTATTTGGAATATGCGATCGCCCGCACCCTGTCCGGTGAATTTGATGGTATTGTTACAGCCCCCATTGCCAAATCTGCCTGGCAGTTAGCAGGTTACAACTATCCAGGACAAACAGAACTGTTAGCAGAAAAATCAGGTGTTGATCGCTTCGGGATGTTATTTGTCGCGCGATCGCCTCACACTGGTTGGACTCTCCGCACCTTATTGGCCACCACACATATTCCCCTATGTCAAGTAGCCCAAACATTAACACCAGAGTTATTGACGAAGAAATTAAATTTATTAGTAGATTGTTTAGTACAAAACTTTGGCATAAAAAATGGCAAAATTGCGATCGCTGGCTTAAATCCCCACAGTGGCGAACAGGGACAACTAGGAAATGAAGAACAAGATTGGTTAATTCCCTGGTTAGAACAACAAAAAATAAATCATCCCAACTTTCTACTCCAAGGACCCATACCACCAGATACAATGTGGGTTAAGCCTGGTCAAGCTTGGTATGGTAATTCTTCAGTTCACAATGTCGCCGATGCTTACCTAGCCCTGTACCACGACCAAGGTTTAATTCCCGTCAAGTTGATGGCTTTTGACCGTGCGGTTAACACTTCTATTGGTTTACCTTTTGTGCGTACTTCACCAGACCACGGTACAGCATTTGACATTGCCGGTCAAGGAATCGCTGACGCTACAAGTATGAAAGCAGCCATCGAGTTGGCGACCGAGTTAATCAGTCAAAAATTAATGGTGGGTAGTGTAGATTCATGAGTATTTCCTCTTCCTACTTCCCAGTCAAATACCCTCCTTACATTCAGCCTCAAACCAGATCAAACATCACCTATGACCTACACCCCTTCTAAACTACTTTCCTTTGAGAAATTTATTGCCCAATATGCTGACAATACCCGCTACGAATTAATCGACGGAGAACTAAGAGACATGGAACCTACAGGTGATCATGAAGCTGTAGCTGGTAGCATTGCGGGTAGGATCTATGTAGAAATTTTTAATTCTAATTTTAACTGGCTAATTCCCAAAACTTGCTTGATCAAACCACTTGCATCTGAAGCTACAGCCTTGCGTCCTGATGTAGTTGTTTTAGATAAAACAGAACTAACTAAAGAACCACTCTGGCACAAACAACCAATTATTTGTAACCAAAATACAATCAAACTTGTGGCTGAAGTTGTTAGTACAAATTGGCAAGACGACTATGCCAGAAAAGTTGAAGAATATGCCTTTCTAAGCATCCCTGAATATTGGATTGTAGATTTTCGCGGCTTGGGTGGTTGGCAATTTATCGGTAATCCTAAACAACCAACCTTCACTGTTTTTAGGTTAGTTAACGGTGTGTACCAGTCACAAAAATATCGGTTAGGAGATACTATTTCTTCCCACATTTTGCCTAATTTGGGATTGCAACTAGATGATGTTATGCCTAACTGAATAATAATGATCGTCTTGTAGTGTGAGCATACCTCCACTATACTTAGACTACGCTCAGTACTAAGCGCTCAGTACAAGTCCTGCTTGCTGCTGATAAAACCCTTCGTTACTTAATACAGTCCCCCAAGGATGTACCTGAATTGGGCAAAATTCCCCATTCCTTATTCTAGCTCTCCTCACCAAAAACAGGAGGCCATAATTCAGCAATAGGTAACTCCCAACCCGGAAACAATTCCGGTAAGGTCAAAGTATCACCCGTAGTTAAAACTATAGGTTCATTTTTACGCCCGTAAACCGTGACTGTTTCTGTGTCAGGATCAATTAAGATACCAATTACCGCGCCTAAGTGAATTAAATTGACAATTTTATCAACTAAAGGCTTAATTCTATCACTTTGGGATTTAATTTCTACTACTAAATCTGGAACAATTTCCCCAAAATAACGCGGGCTTTGGCGCAGGCGTGCAGCACGAACAAAGGAAACATCCGGGGCGGTGAGATTGCTATCAGGTAAAATAAAACCCCCAGCAGAATCAAATACCCTCCCCAACCGACGCGGATTAATCCAAGCAAACAGAAAAGCAATTAAGCGACTGCTAATTTCACTAGAAACAATATCTGATGGACCCACAACAGAAATTTTGCCATTTTGCAATTCAACATCGTAATCTAAGCCGGCTTGACTCAAAGCCATTTGGACTCGTTCGACATCTTTGATTGTCATCATTGGCATACAAATTATTTAATGTTCAAATAAATCTTTAAATTGCAACAAATCTAAAGTGACTAAAGTCGGTAAAACTTGGAAGCATTCTTGAGCAATTTCCCAGCGATCTTCTCGTTTGAGCATAGCCATGAGCTTTTGTTGTAAGCTGATTAAGTAGCGGACATCATTAGCAGCATAATTCAGTTGGACTTCAGATAAATTAGCAGCATTACCCCAATCGGAACTTTGGGCGCTTTTATCTAACTCTATCTGTTCCAACTCCAGAACCACATCTTTTAGTCCGTGACGATTGGTGTAGGTACGAGCCAGCTTACTAGCAATTTTTGTACAAAAAACAGGTTTGACTTGAATTCCCAGGTTATGGCGCAAAGTAGCCAAATCGAAACGAGCGAAGTGAAAAACCTTCAGCACATTCTCAGATTCCAAAAGTGTTTTTAAATTTGGGGCTGCGGTTTGACTCCTGGCTATGCGAATAGCTGTTACTTGACCCTCGATATTGCATAACTGTACCAAACACAAGCGATCGCGCTGGGGTAATAATCCCATAGTTTCCGTATCTACAGCGATGGTATGGGATTTTAAATACTCAGCCAGAACAGCTGCGCTCAAGTCGCCATCGCCTACGTGAAAATCTTGTAATGTCATGACTCAATAATAAATACAGTGTTTGTTAAAAAACAATACCATGAGACACCACCTTATTTGTGTAAAAATTCAGCACCTACTATTTAGTACTAATTAGTACTCAGGAAAATTTGGGTCAAGTAAACTTCTCCTTGCTGATTAGTAGCCACACCAATCCCCGTGAGGTCGTAATTACCTCGAATATTCTGCAAATGTCCGGGACTTTCCAACCAGCCAGCAACAGCTTGACTAGCTGGGTTGTTGTATCCCTGATTAACCGCGACATTCTCAGACGCACTTTTGTAGCGAATGGGAATAGCAGAAACTCGCTGTTCAAACCCCTGATGGCTAAAAGGTACTTTACCATTAGCCATGTTTTGGCTGTGAATTCGTGCTTGTTGAGTAATATGTGCATTTAAAATCAACTTTGGCAACTTATGAGAAACTCGATATCGGTTGATATCGTCAAAAACTGATTTTTCTAGAGCATTAGTTTCCAAAGTATTAGTTAATGTAGCTGCTTGACTGAAAGAAATTAATAACGGTTGATTAGGAGGGGTTTGTTGTCTAGAAGTTTTACCTGTGATGGTAAAGTTCATTAATCCACTCGTAAGGACAAGCGTACTGAAAGCGATGCCAAAAGCAGGTTGTCTGAACATGGACAGTGGCGTGATGTTTTTACTTGTTAGACTTATACTCTAATTTCTTGTTCTCATAACATATAACAGGATACTATTTATAACTGCTCTAACCCAGTCATTTTGGCAAATACCTTACAGAAAAAATTAGTGAGCCATTTTTTTGATCAATATTTAAGCAACTCACCCTCAAGTAGGAGGCTATCATGGCGATTCCTTATTTTTCATTATTTTTCATTAAGTTTTTAACCGATGAAGGCGATATTAGGCCCATTTACACGTTCCAATACAACCGAGTTTGTAGCTGAAACTTGGCAAAGAACGGCGATGGATTGCTTTTGAAATGAATGAGGACTATATTAAGTTGAAATGTAAGATTTGCTTAAATCTCGCCATTCACCTGCATTTGATGAACTTGGTCGGCTAACTCTTGGCGGGCTTGGTCATCTAGCCTATCAATAGCTAACATTCCCATTAGAATAACCTCTTTTAAGGTTAGACGTGTCGAATGTGCCTGTTTTTGCACAATATCCTTGATAATTGGACTGACACCAATTGCTGTACTAGCTCTAGCCACAGAATAACAAAGAAACATTGATTACTTAGCCTAAATCTTAGCACTTCCTTTAGTCTTTTCACGGGCATTTTTTCTTTAGCCACCGGTAATCATGGGTGAGTGGTTGAGAATTTGATTTAACTTACCACTGCGATAACCTTCTAAGTCAAGGGTGACGTAGATAAATCCTAAATCCTGAAAAGCAGACACTAGTACCTGTAAATCAGTATTTAAAACAAAATCCTTGATATCTGCTGGTAACAATTCAATCCGGGCTGTATCTCCTTGAGAACGCACCCGCAAATTCTGCCAACCCAGCTTACGTAAATAAATTTCTGCTCTCCCCACCCTTTGCAACTTGGCGATGGTAATTTCTTCACCATAGGGAAAACGAGAACTAAGACAAGGTTGGGCTGGTTTATCCCACCAAGGTAAACCGAGTTGTTGTGACAGTAGGCGGACTTCAGCTTTGGTTACACCCACCTCTGCTAAAGGCGATCGCGCTCCTCTTTCTTGGGCTGCTTGAATTCCTGGGCGATAATCATGTAAATCATCAGCATTAACCCCATCCACCACATAGGGATAACCCAACTGCAACGCTAGGGGTTTGAGAGTATCATGCAGTTCACTTTTGCAAAAATAACAACGGTTGACCGGGTTAGAAGTGTAATTGAGATTGTCCATTTCATGAGTTTGAACAACTTTATGGGCAATTCCCATGGTTGCGGCTTGGATTTTAGCATCTTCTAACTCTTCTGGTAAAAGAGAGGGTGAAACAGCAGTCACAGCTAAAGCGCCATCGCCCAATACATCATAAGCAATCTTGGCAACCAAAGTACTATCAATACCTCCTGAGTAGGCAATCAAAGCCTGCTCCATTTCGCGAAATAAAACTTTTAATTGCTCAAGTTTTTCTGTTAACATAATTCCCCGATGTGGGCAAAACTTCATACCACTATCCAATTCTATCAAAAATAGAAATTGAATTTCTTGATGGCTTCAAGGCTTTAATTTACCCGGTTTATAGCGAATTTTGCCCAATTCAGGCACATCATGAGCAAGCAAGACTTGTGCTACAAGAAGATCATTTACATTTGTATCTCACGTTTTTAATAAATCCTATATACTCATTGCTTTGCAATACTTAGCTACTAAGTTAGCTAAAAGAGATAAATCAATGGGTTTAGAAATATAATCATCCACTCCAGCCGCTAAACAAGTTTCGCGATCGCCCTTCATTGCCATTGCTGTTTGCACAATTACCGGAATCTTCTGATACTTCGCTTCTTCTCGTAGCTGCTGCACCAGTTGTAAACCATTTCCATCTGGTAGACGAATATCCATTAAAATCACCATTGGGTTTACCTGTGTCAGGGCTGACCACATTTCCGCAGCATTTTTTACCCAAGTCACTGTATATCCTAATGTACCGAGATAAATGCGGATTAGCTCGCCGTTGGCTAAATCATTTTCTACCAACAAAATATCTAGATAAGTTTGTGCTTTCTCATCCTCCTGATATACCTCCTGGTCAACAGGCCTGATCTGGTCTACATCTTCCTGATATTTCCCTGCTTCTCCCGCAGGTTTCATAGGGAGGATAATAGTAAAACGAGAACCCTGATCCACTTGTGATTCCACTTGCAGCCAACCACCATGAATTTCCGCCAACTTCTGAGTTACCGTTAACCCCAAACCACTACCTTCACTCCGGTGAGCCACAGGATTAGCAATTTGAAAAAATGGTTCAAATAGTCGCCTTTGGTTTTCTGGGGAAATCCCAATACCAGTATCCCAAACTATAAAATGTATAAATTCATCTTTAGGCAAAACTTCTAAACCCACAGTACCCGTGTTGGTAAACTTAAAGGCATTGGATAGCAAATTCCACAGCATTTGTTTAACTCGGAGGGGATCTGCCGCTAAAGTTGTGACATCAGGGTGCAATATTAGCTGTAGTTTCAAGCCCTTGTTAGCGGCCTTCTCTTTGACTAGTGATAAAACATTGCGACATAGTTCTGGTACATTGATACTTTCCCATTCCACTTCCAGCTGATTGGCTTCAATTTTAGAGAGGTCTAGGATATCGTTGATCAGCGTTATTAAATGTTTACCGCTAGACTCAATGATTTTTAAATACTCTTGGTGGTTTTCTCTACTGGAGTCGTAGCCTTGGGCTAAGATTAATTGGCTGAAACCAATGATAGAACTTAGGGGTGTGCGAATTTCGTGACTAGTGTTGGCTAGAAACTGGTTTTTCAGTTGATTACTGCGTTCTAGCTGTTGCGCGTGTTGCTGCAAAGATTGTATTTTTCTGGTTTGTACTAGTGCAGTCACACACTGCTGAATGGCTCGCCTCAGCAATTGGGTCATCAGTGAAGATGGCCATGGTGTGAGTGATTTTCCGTGGGATTTTGACCCGGTCTGAGAGATGATTAGCCAACCAATCACAGACCCCACATCATCAGTTAAGCTTTGGACATGATTTGGTTGTTGGCTCTCCATCTGCTGTAAATCTTGGGTGGCTATCACTGCTTGTAATTGCCATTGCAGCTTTTGACCTTTATTCTCTATGGATATAGATTGTGGGGATGGTGGAGAAGAAACATAACAAATCTGAGCCATGTTGGTTTGTGGTTGAAGCAGAGCGATCGCCACCGTAACACTATTCAAAGCCATACCAAGCTCGTTGACCAAAGTTTGGAAAATTTCTGCTTCTGTAGTTTTAGACTGTGAAACGTTGCTACAAAGGGAAAGTAAGCAATCGCTCAGGCGACTTTGCAACCGGTTCAAGCTGCGTTCTAGCCACAACTCGGCACGAAGTTGCTGCATTGTTGTCAAAAGTGTTGGCGTTTCATTTGCGGATGAGTTTTGTTCTGGTAAGCTTGAATATTGCTGCATGGTCAACTAGACCGTTGAACAAGTTTGGCGTGGCACAAAAAAGAAAACAAGATTTTATGTATATTAACTCACAATTGCCTTTTGAGTTGTAGACGATCAATTATAGTGTCAATAGTCTATAGCAAACAAAAATTGTCTGCAATCACCCTGATCACCTTTGTGAGAAGGAAATATTAAGATAAAACTAATGGATACACAAATTGCCCAACTCATCGTTAATGGTATTGCAGTAGGAAGCATTATTGCTTTAGCATCCGTGGGACTAACTCTGACCTACGGTATCTTGCGGTTATCTAATTTTGCTCACGGTGATTTTCTCACTTTAGGAGCTTACTTAACTTTATTAGTCAACGCAGGTGGCATAAATATTTGGCTATCCATGATTTTGGCAGCAGCGGGAACAATAGCAGCAATGGTGCTTTCCGAAAAACTCTTGTGGTCAAAAATGCGCTCTATTCGTGCTACTTCTACTACGCTGATTATTATCTCTATTGGACTGGCCTTGTTCTTACGTAATAGCATTATCTTTTTCTGGGGCGGCCAGAACCAAAATTACAATTTACCTGTAACCCCGGCTTTGAATATTTTTGGCATCAGAGTACCGCAAAATCAACTACTGGTCCTGGGGTTAGCTGTGTTAGCCATTTTGGCACTGCACTATCTCCTACAAAACACCAAAATTGGTAAAGCGATGCGGGCTGTTGCTGATGATCTAGATTTAGCTAGAGTTTCTGGGATCAATGTAGAACAAGTCATCCTGTGGACTTGGATTATTGCTGGTACATTTACCTCCTTGGGTGGCAGTATGTATGGATTGATTACAGCTGTGCGCCCAAATATGGGTTGGTTTTTGATTTTACCCTTATTCGCTTCAGTGATTTTAGGCGGTATTGGTAATCCCTACGGAGCGATCGCCGCGGCTTTCATTATTGGTATAGCCCAAGAACTCAGCACCGTCTGGATAGGTTCACAGTATAAGCAAGGTATAGCGCTGTTAATGATGATTTTGGTGCTGCTCATTCGCCCCAAAGGTTTATTTAAAGGCACGATTTGAACAGCACCACTCCACTTTTAATTATTCAATGATGTGGAAGTAATAAGCTGCGACCAAAAAGTTAACAGCTAATAACAGCAATGCCCAAGCAGTACGAAAAGTGTACGGGGGTTTAGCTCCTGTAGCTGGAACTGGGGAATTTTGAACTCTAGCCATGAGTGTTTCTCCTTCTTTCTCGACTTTTTAAGCAATACCAAACAGGTGTACCAAAAACCCAAATTCTTTAAAAATATTTGTGTCTTCAGGACTGGGGACTGGAAAGTGTTGCTGGGCTTTCACCCCATTTTCTCATTCTTCCTCACCTGCATGGTAGGAACTACGCACCAAAGGTCCAGAACGGACGTGGTTGAATCCCATTTCCCATGCTACGCGGGAGAGTGCATTAAATTCTTCTGGTGTCCAGTATTTTTTCACCGGCAAATGTTCTAAGGAAGGACGCATATACTGGCCGATCGTCAGGCGATCGCATCCCACCCCCCTTAAATCCGCCATAGCTTCTATCACTTCCTCCCTTGTTTCCCCGTGTCCTAGCATTAAGCCCGATTTGGTAGGAATAGCCGCATCAATTTCTTTTACCATAGCCAGCACTTTTAGGGAGCGATCGTACTTTGCCCCCCGTCTGACCGGGCCAGTTAACCGGCGCACAGTCTCTATATTGTGATTAAAACAAGCCGGCTTGGCTTTGATAATTGTAGCTATCCTTTGTCGTTGACCTGATTCCCCAGCACCGACACCACCCCAAAAATCTGGTGTCAGCACTTCAATTTGACTGTCTGGATTTAAGCGGCGAATAGTATCCATAGTTTCAACAAAATGTCCCGCTCCCTGGTCTGGTAAGTCATCACGGGCGACAGAAGTTAGCACTACATAACGCAGTCCTAAAAGCTGCACAGCCTCTGCTACTTTTCGCGGCTCTTCTGAGTCAATTGGCATTGGTGCATGACCTTTATCTACTTGACAAAAAGCACAAGAGCGTGTACACACTGGACCTAATAGTAAAAAAGTTGCGGTTTTTTGTGCATAACACTCCCCTCGGTTGGGGCATCGTCCTTCTTCACAAATTGTGTGAATTTGACGTTGCTTAATAATGCGTTGTACAGTATAAAGCTCACTAGCTTTGCCAATGGAACGACGTAACCAGCTAGGCATGGCCGTAATTTCCGACTTGATTGGGGCTGGTTGTGGCGAAGTCATAGACATCCAAGCAATATCCAAAAGTACTTTGGGATGAATTTCCACTTGCAGTGAAGCAAGGTTTAATCCCTAAGTATCACCATGACATAAATTTGAATAAATATAAGCACTAGTTTTGTAAACTACTGCCATTTTTGGCATTTATAGCAAAATATACTATCCCCAAACTAACAATAAACTTGTATATAGTGATAACATTATCAAAAAAGTCGCTATTTACACTGAAAATTTCTGTTAGAGCAATCAGTCGTGGCAAGCAACAAAATTCTAGTTATCGATGACACTACCGTTGTCAGGCTAAAAGTACGACAAATGTTGCCTCCCGGCAACTTCGAGGTATTAGAAGCAAAAGACGGTCTGGAAGGATTAAATTTCATCCGCCAGGAAAAACTAAGTTTGATCATGTTGGATTTTCTGCTACCCAAAATGAGTGGCTGGGAAGTTTTTCAGCAACTTCAAGCACAGCCTGAGTTGAGGAAGATTCCCTTGGTGATCATGTCCGGTCGTAAGGAAGAGGTGACGGAAAAACTAACAGAACCTTTTGAATATTTTGAATTTTTGAACAAGCCTTTTGACCAAAAGCAGCTAATAACTGCGATTAAAACAGCCATGGCTAAGGCTAAAAAGCCCCGTCCGGAAACAATTCCATCTGCTGTGGCTCCTAAAACTAAGAGTACTCCGGTAGTGGCTACTAATACCCCTAATAAAACCGTAGTGGCTTCTGCTCATCAGTCAGGTAACTCAGCAGACATAAATGTCCTGAATGAAAAAATTACCAAAATGCAAGCAGAAATTGAGGGCTTAAAGAAACAGTTAGCTCAAGTAGTGACTTTTATTAAACAAAGAGTCAAGTAGTAACACTTATAGCCATCGTGGTCTTTAACAACGAAATGCCCTTGAATCGAAACTAATCATAGGTTAGTCGGCTCAAGGGTGATTGGGTTTTTGTCAAATACCAATATTAGAAAATTTATTAAACCTCAGCCATAAAAATGTCTAATATCCCAAAAACAGATTTAATCTTAATCGTAGATGATACAAATACAAATCTAGAAATTGTCTCCCAGACACTGATTCATTCAGGCTTTGAAGTTGCCACCGCCATTGATGGAGAAATAGCGCTCAAACAGGTTAAAAATAGACTACCTGACTTGATTTTATTAGATATAATGATGCCTAAAATAGACGGTATTGAAACCTGTAAAAAGTTGAAAGAAAATTTACAAACCCGTGATATACCTATAATTTTTATGACAGCTATTTCCGATATATACACTAAAGTTCAATGTTTTAGTTTAGGAGCAGTAGACTATATCACGAAACCTTTTGATCAGGCAGAAATATTAGCTAGAGTTAACACTCATCTACAATTACGGCATCTTACCAAAACCTTAGAACAAAAAGTAGCACAAAGAACAGCAGCACTTTCCCAAGCCCTCAAAGACCTACAAAAATCTCAATTACAACTGGTACAGCAAGAAAAAATGTCTGCTCTGGGTCAATTAGTAGCAGGGATTGCCCACGAAATTAATAATCCAGTGGGCTGCATTTACGGTAATCTGGGTCATACTTCCGCTTATTTCCAAGATATAATCAGGCTGATTAACCTATATCAGCAGTACTATCCTCAACCAGTGACAGAAATTGAAGAGGAAATTGCAGCCATAAACTTAGATTACCTGTGTACTGATTTACCAAAGCTGATTTCCTCCATGAAAGAGAGTGTTCAACGCATTCGCAATATTAGTAATAGTTTACGCACCTTTTCTCGCCAAGATAGCGATGGCAAAGTTTCTTGTAACATTCATGATGGTATTGATAGTACAATCATGATTCTCCAACACCGCTTAAAAGGATCTAATGATCGTCCCGGTATTGAAATAATTAGAGATTACGGTAATTTACCGGAAGTAAAATGTTTTAGCGGGCAGATGAATCAAGTTTTTATGAACTTATTAGCTAATGCAATTGATGCCTTAGAGGAGTCTAATATAGGGCGGAGTTATGAAGAAATTGCTGCTAATCCCAATCAAATAACAATTAAGACTCGGCTAAGTGAAGATTTAAATCATGTCTTGATAGGGATTAAAGACAATGGTGTGGGAATGTCGGCTGATGTCCAAGAGAAAATATTTGAATATTTATTCACCACTAAACCTGTAGGTAAGGGGACTGGTTTAGGATTATCAATTGCTCATCAAATCATTGTCGAAAAACATGGGGGAACTTTAGAAGTCAATTCATTACCTGGTCAAGGTTCTGAGTTGCTCATTACTATTCCCATTGATTAGACGTAATTAGGGCATCAGCAGGGGCGCATTGCGAAACGCCCCTACAAGATCAGCAATGAATTAACAAAACTACAATCTACAATTCTTCTGGTTGCTGTGTAGAAACTGCACTTATTTGAGTTGTCCGAACTGTTGCTTGTAGCATTGGGGTATGAGAGATGGAATTATTAGCCAGTGTAAATAGGGGATTGGACAAAATCCCAGCGATGGAAGTGGCAATTAAAGTTACTATTAATCCCACTTGCAAAGGTCTAAATCCAGGCAAATCCCACCGTACCTCTGGATAATTACGCACCACATCAGACATTTCCTGGGGTTCTTTGACTACCATCATTTTAACTACGCGAATGTAGTAGTAGATGGAAACTACACTGGTAACTAAGCCCAGCAAAACTAACCAGTAAAGTCCAGCTTGCCAACCAGCCCAGAACAAGTAAATCTTCCCAAAAAACCCAGCTAATGGGGGAATACCACCCAAAGAAAGCAGAGACACACTCAAGCCTAATGTTAGGAGTGGGTCTTTTTGATATAAACCAGAGTATTCAGCAATTTGGTCAGTTCCTGTGCGTAAAGAGAACAAAATAATGCAGGTAAACCCACACAGGTTCATAAATAGGTAGACCAAGAGGTAAAATACCATACTGGCATATCCCGCCTCAGTCCCCGCAATCATGCCAATCATCACGAATCCAGCTTGACCAATGGATGAATAAGCTAACATCCGTTTCATGCTGGTTTGTGCTAAGGCGACTACATTACCCAACACCATACTGAGAACGGCAAGGGCAGTAAAAACAAATCTCCATTCGTCAGCAACGAAGGGGAAAACTGTTGTTAGTAAGCGAATGGCTAAAGCAAACCCAGCTGCTTTAGACCCCACGGATAAAAAAGCAATTACCGGGGTGGGAGCGCCCTCATAAACGTCTGGTGTCCACTGGTGAAATGGTACGGCAGAAATTTTAAAGCCGATACCTGCAATCACGAAAATTAGAGCAATTACCAAACCTAAAGATTGACCAACATCAGCTGCGGTAATACCCTTAGCGATGGCAGTTAACTCCGTCTGTCCACCTGAGAGACCATACAGCAGGGAAACGCCATATAAAAATATGGCAGTACTGGAAGCTCCAATCAACAGGTATTTCAGCGCAGCTTCGTTAGATCGGGGGTCACGCTTAGTATAACCTGTGAGTAAGTAAGAGGAAATACTGAGAGTTTCTAGTGAGATAAAAATCATTACTAACTCACTAGCACCGGATACAAACATTCCTCCTAGAGTTGCGGTTAGCAAAATAGCAATAAATTCTGCTAAAGCAGTACCACTCTGCTCAATGTAGCGAATTGACATCAAGATAGTTACAGCAGCAGACAAGGCCACAATACCGCGAAAGACAATACTGAGGTCATCACCAACAAAGCTACCACTAAAGGAGATGGGATTAGTCGCGTCCCATTGAAGATAGAGGGCGACAACCGCAGTCAATAAACCGGCGCTGGCCAGATATCCAATCCAGCGTGAAGATGTACGTCCCAAAATCAAATCAACAATCAAAACCCCTAAGAGGGTAACAATTACAATCCCCTCTGGCAAAATCGTTCCCGCATTCAACTGGGATGTAAGATTAGCAAAATCCATGAGATATATAGGTTTTGACGATTAGACATTAAGGCTAGCTGAGTTTATTCTATCTATTGTTATTCACCAAAGTGGCATTTACTTGTTCAGGATTGGTAATTGGCGACTAGGCTGATGACCAATCAGCAAAATGTAAGCAGTTTAGTGAATGACCAAACTGCTGATTTTGATATATTTGATATGTTTATTATCTGGACTGGAATAAACTCAAGGCTCAATAGCGCTGTGAGTACCCGCCACCAGATCGGCCACCTTTATTCTCCTTTGGTCTAGCTTTATTAACTTTCAGGGAACGCCCCATCCATTCGGCACCGTCTAGAGCCTCAATGGCTGCTTGTTCTGAGGTTTCTGATTCCATTTCTACGAAACCAAAACCCCGTAGCTTTCCTGTGTCCTTATCTGTTGGCAATTGAACTCGCTTGACACTACCGTAATCCGAAAATACTTCTTTGAGATCATCTTCTGTGACCTGGTAGGATAGGTTACCTACGTAAATTGACATGAAACTCTCCAGAACCCATTGATGCAGAGATGTTTATCCGGAGAGCCGCTTGTAATTATGACTAAAAACAAGAGCCTTACCGCCGAATTTAACTACTCTGGAGATATTTTAACATATCTTTGATCTAGAAACAGATGGAATTGGATCATAAAACCAGAAATCATCTAGTTTTACATCTCCCATCTCGCCTTAACTGAACTTGAATAGCAAATGGAAAAATTACATTAGCTATTAGACAGGGAATGTACTCCCTGGCTCAATGATATAAGGACGCGAAGGAGGAGCAGAAATACAGATATCAACCTACTGTATTCGCCAATTGTACCTTAGATAAGTTAAAGATGGAAATAACTCGCCCTTAACTCTCACAGCGTTACTTCTTCTGTCCTCAAAAACAGCACAGCACTGGAAGTTAAGAGAATTTTAACCATTTTAGGGAGTTTGTGTCAGGATAAAATCACAAGCTATCAGCGTGACGTTATATCTTGACAATACAGCGAAATTAACTCAACTCAACTTTTTAGCTTCCAAGCTACTCTTTTTCTAGAAATTTCCATGTCAACTCTCGTCATCGTCGAATCTCCGACAAAAGCTCGTACCATTCGCGAATACCTGCCAAAAGACTATCGGGTAGAAGCGTCTATGGGTCATGTCCGTGACCTACCCCAATCCTCTAGTGAAATTCCCGCCTCTGTGAAAGGGGAACGGTGGGCGCAGCTGGGGGTAAATGTAGATGCAGACTTTGAACCGGTGTATGTTGTCCCCAAAGACAAAAAGAAAGTTGTTACCCAACTCAAAGATGCCCTCAAAGAAGCAGATGAGTTGATTCTGGCAACTGACGAAGACCGGGAAGGTGAAAGTATTAGTTGGCACTTGCACCAGTTGCTGAAGCCAAAAGTTCCCACCAAGCGGATGGTATTTCACGAAATTACCCAAGAGGCTATCAAAAAAGCTTTAAAAAATTGCCGTAACATTGATGAGCAGTTAGTCCGCGCTCAAGAAACACGGCGAATTTTAGATCGATTAGTTGGCTATACATTGTCACCCCTGCTGTGGAAAAAAATCGCCTGGGGATTATCTGCTGGGCGAGTGCAATCTGTCGCAGTGCGACTTTTGGTCCAAAAGGAACGCCAGCGCCGCGCCTTCCATCAAGGCAGTTACTGGGACTTAAAAGCCAGCCTGGTGCAGGAAAAAACTCCTTTTACAGCCCAATTGACCACAGTGGGAGGAAGCAAAGTAGCCACTGGCAGCGATTTTGATCCAGCCACCGGGCAAATTACCGCTCGTCGCAACGTTTTGTTGCTTAACGAAGAGCAAGCTTTAGCCCTCCAGGAACGCTTAACCGGGAAAACTTGGAATGTCAATAGTATTGATGAACGCTCAGTAACCCGTAAACCCGCACCACCATTTACTACTTCCACACTACAACAAGAATCTAACCGTAAACTGCGTCTCTCAGCCAGAGACACCATGCGGATTGCCCAGAATTTGTATGAGCAAGGGTATATTACCTATATGCGAACAGATTCAGTGCATTTATCTGATCAAGCCGTCACAGCTGCTCGTAGCTGTGTAGAACACCTGTATGGTAAAAACTACCTCAGCCCCCAACCTCGGCAATACACCACCAAATCAAAAGGCGCACAAGAAGCCCACGAAGCCATTCGTCCTGCGGGTAGCACCTTCCGTACTCCCCAAGAAACTGGTTTAAGCGGTCGGGAGCTTGCTGTTTATGATTTGATTTGGAAACGGACGGTTGCTAGTCAAATGGCTGACTGTCGTCAAACCCAAATTACCGTTCAGTTGCAGGTTGAAGATGCGGGCTTTCGTGCTTCTGGTAAGCGCATTGATTTTCCAGGATTCTTGCGGGCTTATGTTGAGGGATCAGACGATCCAGATGCTGCTTTAGAAGATCAGGAAGTAATCTTACCCAGTTTGAAAGTTGGGGATCATCCCAATTGTACTGACTTAGAAGCTGTGGGTCATGAAACCCAGCCACCAGCCAGATACACTGAAGCTACTTTAGTGAAAACCTTAGAAAGTGAAGGTATTGGTCGCCCTAGTACCTACGCTAGTATTATCGGCACAATCATTGACAAGGGTTATGCTCAATTGGTGAGTAATGCCTTGATTCCTACTTTCACCGCTTTCGCGGTCACCAACCTGTTAGAAAATCATTTCCCGGACATCGTAGACCCCAGTTTCACTTCCAAGATGGAACAAACCTTAGATGATATTGCCGCAGGAACAGCTAATTGGTTACCTTATTTGCGGGAATTTTATCTGGGAAACAGTGGTTTAGAAACCTTAGTTAAAGAACAAGAAGGTGAAATTGATGCCAGTCAAGCTAAAACAGTATTACTGGAAAATTTAGAGGCCAAAGTCCGCATTGGCAAGTATGGCCCGTACATTGAAGTAGATAATGATGGCACTGTGGTTACTGCCTCCATTCCTAAAGACCTTACACCATCTGACCTAGACCCGAAACAGGTAGAAGTCCTGCTGCGGCAAAAAACAGTGGGACCAGACCAGGTAGGTCGCCATCCTGAAACTGGTGAACCAATTTATCTCAAAATTGGTACTTACGGACCCTACTTGCAGTTAGGTGACAAAACTGAAGAAAACCCCAAACCCAAACAAACCTCTCTACCCAAAGGTGTTACCCCAGAAAATGTCACCTTAGACATGGCTGTGGGTCTTTTGTCTTTACCCCGCACATTGGGAGCGCATCCGGTGACAGGTAAGAAAATTCAAGCCAGTTTGGGGCGTTTTGGTCCTTACGTGGTTCATGACCAAGGTAAAGAAGGAAAAGACTATCGCTCTCTCAAGGCTGGTGATAATGTACTCACGGTTTCTTTAGAACGAGCATTAGAGTTGTTATCAGAACCGAAAAAAGGACGCGGATCCAGGAGTAGCAATTCCAAGTCGGCGTTGCGGGAATTGGGTATGCACCCGGAAGCAGGTACGCCGGTGAACATTTATGATGGACCCCATGGACCGTATATTAAGCACGGCAAAATTAATGTCAGCATCCCAGAAGGTCAAGCGGTGGAAGATGTCACCCTATCCACGGCGCTAGAATTGTTAGCAAGTAAAGCATCTGCCAAAAAGTCTTCTCGCCAGACCAGGGCGAAAAAAAAATGACCCTACAAGGTTAGTTAAAGTTAAGAATCAAAATTCCTTGACATCTCCCCTGGTTGAAACACAGGGGATTCTAAACTGCGGATTTTGCCCAAGTGAGGTACATCATTAGCAAGCAGGATGCTCGCGCTACAAGACGATCATTTACATTTGTATCCCACGTGTTTAATAAATGCTATATCATTAAGCCAAGTCCCATTTTCTAGGTTGGAAATGTGATACTCTAAAAGGTAGGGAGAATTACAATACAAAATTCTACAAGTAGCTCACTCCCAGAATGGGTTAGCTTATATCAGCCCGTTCTCAAGCTAGCAGTGCAAAAAAAGGCCGATTTTGCGTAGCTGCTATTAAAAATGTTGAGGTAGTATCTCAGGAGCAGTCAGTTCAATGGACTATATAGGTAAAGTGCTAGAAAAGCTGAAGGCGTTGGCACGGAGGCTGATTGAGGGCTTGTTAGGGCCAGAATGCGAGCCGGAAGCGGAACTAATTCCGATTCCTGTAAATGAACGAACACGTCGTCGTTAACCAGACTAAGGAAATTGAACTCGTCTTTACCACTTGTTAGCATTTTAGTGCTGCACGGACCAAACTTAAATTTACTAGGACAGCGAGAACCACGAATTTATGGTCAGCTGGGTTTGCCTGAAATTAATCGCTTCTTAGAAGAAGAAGGTTTAAAGTTTCAGGCGAAGGTGACTCCCGTGCAGTCAAATCATGAAGGGGTTTTGGTAGATACTATTCACGCCGCTTTAGGAAAACATCAGGGAATTTTGATAAATGCCGGGGCTTACACCCATACGAGTGTAGCTCTGCGGGATGCCATCGCTGGTGTTAACCTCCCTACAGTAGAAGTACATTTGAGCAACATTTACCGCCGGGAAGACTTCCGCCACCATTCTTACATCGCCCCCGTAGCCATCGGACAAATAAGTGGTTTTGGTGTGGAAAGTTATTTACTGGGTTTACAAGCTCTGGTGCATCATTTAAGAAATAAATAGAAATAAATAACTTAATATTTATTTTCTGAAGAATATGCACTATCCACTGATTAATCGGTATAAAGCTACTTTATTAGGGGCGTTGCTGGGTGATGTTTTAGCCAAGGATGCTGAACAGCAGTATCATATTTGCTCGGATATCAGCAGTATAGCAGTTCTAGGTACTAAAAGCTTAATCGAACTGGGCAAATTAGATATAAATAATTGGCTAGAGCGTCATCAAAAAAAATATCTTAAAAAATCTCTTCATTTAGATACAACTGATGGTGTGTTGCCAAAAGCTATTATTGCCACATTACCAGTGGCACTTTTTTTTCATGAAAATACAACTAAGCTGCGACAAAACTTGCTGGATGTCTGGCAAATATGGAACTATGACCCAATTATTAGAGATACTACACTCGCAGTAGGATATGCGATCGCCAAATCTTTCACTGAAACACTTACCCCCCAAACACTCATCCCGGAAATTATCACCTTTATCGGCGACACAAACACACTCATACCGCAAAAATTACTACAGGTTAATGATTTGTTAGCTCAAGGATTGGGGTTAGAAACTGCACAAACAGTATTCAGTCCAGAAGACCAGCCTAAGTCAGCTGTTGCTTTGGCGTTTTACTGCTTTCTCAGCACCTTAGAAGATTTTTCCCTGGCGGTTTTGCGGGCTACTCAGTTAAACTGTCCAACTAGCAGTATCATTACTGGTGCTTTATCAGGAGCTTACAACAGCACTGTGGGTATTCCTATCAAATGGCAAGTTTTGTTACGTTTAGACAATTTAGCCCGGTGGGAATCAACAAGTTTGTTCCAGATGCTAGAATTAGCTGATGCACTTGTTGCTGTATGGTCAGGAGTGTATGATCCCACCCTGCATTGCCAGGAAGACCAACAGCCTCAGCTTTGTGTGTTTGCATCTCCTCGGGTTATCCAGTGGCGTTAACTTTATGTTTACAGTTGCATTTGATAGATAAAATACCAATTAATACAGTATTTTTTCATGTGTTTATACTTCTTCCTTTGCCTCCTTGATGTTCTCATCACCTTCACCACCACTGGGGCTTTTTTGAGGATGGTCTTGTTTTGAGTTATCAGAGTAAGCAGCCAAATATCATGAAAAACCAGAGATTTTTTCCTTCTTTTGACAACAGCGAACCGCAAAAACCAAAAAAAGCACTCGGAACAATGGCAAAAACAGCCCGAATTAGACGAGGGATAGATGGCATCTGTCTAGGTTTAGTGCTTGAAAAACGTTCCTCAGTTGTCTTAGCCATAGCTGTGGTATCTCTTACGGGAGTCATGGGACATAAATTATATAATCAACCCCAGTTAGCAGTAGGTACTCCAGCACCAGAAACCATAAAAGCACCCTACACCGCCAGCATAGAAGATAAACAAGAAACAGAAGCTCAACGCCAAGCGGCTAGTAGAAGTTCCGTACCTGTGTTAATGATCGATGTGCAAAAGACGGAAAAAATAAATAAAAATTTACAGCAACTTTTGCAGCGAGGAAATCAAATTCGCACCACTGCTGGAGTTTTTCCTTTTTTTGATCCAACAGTTGTGTCAATGAATACTCAATATTACCTCCGTTCCTGTTCTGAGACGGAATGGAAAACACTATTTATCACCTTAGAAAATAATAACCAACAGCCCCCCTTATTTCCATCATCCACGGGTTCGGCGATTTTAGAATACCCAAATCTGTCTAGTCTCCTCAATCATGGTAATCTAGCCCCTGTTGTCTCTCCTTTAGATGAAAAACCTGTAAATATTTCCCAAAACACTGACTTTACTCAAGCTGTAGCAGAACTAAAAGCTTATCGCGCCACCACCTCAAAACAAAACTTAGATTCACTCCTAGTCCAAATTCCCCAAGTACGCCAAGCATACAGCCAAGCAAAAAGTGAACTAGTACGACAAGATTTGACCAGTGGAAAAAAAGTTTATAGCGAAACTGCCCTGCTGAAATTATCAGATAACGAATGGAAGCAAGCACAACAAGGAATTTCCCAGAGTGCCCAGAGAATATTGTCTCAAGGAATTCCCCCAGGATTACCCGCAAATATTTTAGAAAATGCCGTCAAGCTCACCATACCGGAATTAGTGCCAAAAAATGCTGAACCCTTGGCAACTAAATTGTTGCTAGCAGTGCTGCAACCAAATCTTAAGAAAGATGAAGAACAAACAAAACAAAAAATACAACAAGCATCAGATCAAGTATTACCAGTGATGCAGAAGGTACAGCAAGGAGAGTTGATTGTCACTAAGGGAGAGATAATTACTAGATGGCAGTTTGATGTACTTGAACATTATCAATTAATTCGCCGGGAGAATGATTGGCTAGAATTAACAAAATTAGCAGGTATGGTGACAGTGGCAATTGGCATTTTTGTCTTTGTCGGCAGACACATCAAGTACAAATTGCGCCAGCGCGATTACCTGTTAATTCTGCTGCTGACCCTCAGCACGCCAGGAATACTCGCTCTTGGTGTGCCATATACGACTTGGAGCGCTGTTGGTTTATTGTTGGGTAGTTTCTATGCACCTATTTTAGGGGTGACTGTTGTGGGACTGCTGTTGCTCATTTTACCAATGACTTGGGAAATCAGTATAATTTCTCTTTTGGCTGGTGGATCGGCGGGAATATTAGGCAGTAGTATGGCGCAAAGATTGCGATCGCGGGAAGAATTGGCATTATTGGGTGTGGCTATTGCCGTAACTCAGGGTGGTGTATACCTGCTGATTAAGCTGTTCATCGGTGCTGCATTTGGAGGGGGTTGGTATGCCGTACTGCAAGGAGCCGGCTTATTTGCTGTATCTGGTTTAGCCTGGAGTATTGTGGCTTTGGGCTTAAGTCCTTATTTGGAAAAGGTATTTGATTTAGTTACTCCCATTCGATTAGCTGAACTAGCTAATCCTAATCGCCCTTTATTAAAACGACTGGCCACTGAAACCCCCGGTACATTTCAGCATACTTTGTTAGTGGCCACCCTAGCTGAAGCGGCAGCCAAAAAACTGGGATGTAATGTAGAACTAGTCAGGGCGGGAACCTTATATCACGATATTGGTAAAATGCACGACCCCCAGAGTTTTATTGAAAATCAAATGGGGGGTCCGAATAAGCATGAAACAGAGATTAAAGATCCTTGGAAAAGTGCCGCAATTATTAAAAAGCACGTCACCGAGGGATTAGTCATGGCCCAAAGACACCTGTTACCCACAGCCATTCAAGCTTTTATTCCTGAGCATCAAGGAACTATGTTGATTGCCTATTTTTATCACCAAGCACTGCAAATGGCCCAGGAAGATCCCAGCTTAATAGTAGATGAAGCAGATTTTCGTTATGATGGACCCATTCCCCAATCACGGGAAACCGGAATAGTCATGTTAGCAGACTCTTGTGAAGCAGCGCTGCGATCGCTCAAAGATGCCACCCCGGAACAAGCCTTAACTATGCTTAATAACATTCTCCGCGCTAAATGGCAAGACAATCAAATGGTAGATTCAGGATTGACGCGGAAAGAAATGTCACAAATCAGCCAAATCTTTGTGGAAGTTTGGCAACAATTTCACCACAAGCGCATTGCTTATCCTAAGTTAAAGGTAGGTAGTTGAGTGTCTGGTTTTCCCCTGACTCGTCGTTCTTCCGCACACCAGCCAAAATTAAATTAACCGCCTCTTGAGTGTAATGTTCGATCATTTCTGGACTGAGTAGTTGTAAATCTGGTTGAATATGCTTCAGGTTTTCGTAAGCGTGGAAATAGAAATTACAAATTCCCCCAATTTGCAGAGTCACCAGAAACGGATCGATGGGGCGAAAACAACCCTCCCTCATCCCCCGTTCTAAAATTTTAATAGCGTAGCCAAAATTTTCTTGCCAATTCTCCAACTTAAAATATTTGCCTTGATTTTGGTTCGCTTCTTGAAAGCACAGCATCCCTCCTTGTCGGTGGGCTGCTTCGTAGGCGATTAGCTCCCGAATGACTACCCTCAAAGCTGCATCTGCCGGTAAGTGATCCAGATTTAGCTGTTGAAACCCTTGTGAAATTTCCACTACCAGACGTTGCAGAACAGCTTTGTATAATCCTTCCTTTTTTTGGAAGTAGTAGTAAATCATCGCTGTAGTCACTCCCGCACCTTTAGCAATGGCCTCTGTCCGCGCTCCGTTTAGCCCTTTTTTGGCGAACTCTGCTTCTGCTGCATCGAGAATCTGCTTTTTTGTTGTCTCTGCATCCCGCCCATGCCGAGATTTTTTAGAGGAAGGTTTTGACTGTGTTGAACGACTCACGGCTCACCATCATACTAACGAATGATATCTTAGCTAAAAGTCTTGTTAATTTCTAACACACATGAGCCAGTTTTGGTATTTACACTCAGGCATCACCGAACAACTAAGATTGAGTCAATATCAAAAATACCACCTGGAATAATCCCACAATCAACCCCAACACACCACCTAAAGTTACAATTGCCTGTAATTCATTTTTGACAATTCCCTCAATTGCAGCTTCTAAATCAGCAGGTGAAGTTGATTTCACACGGTCAATAATCACTTGGTCTATTGATAATATGGGAATTACCTGGGCAACAATTTTTTCTAAGTCTTTTTCTAAATATTTTTCTAAAATTTTAGCTAACTCTTCACTGACCACTTCTAGGGAAGAACTGACCACAGGTGAACTGCTGAGACGATTAAGTAGTAGTATGGCCAGATTTTCCCAGTCAATAGAATCGGTTAATCCTTGGAGCAGGTCACCACCACTCACCTGGATGTAATGACGCACACTTTCCCGTATAGTCTTTCGCAACTGGCGCACTGTGCCAATGGGCAAGTTTTGTAATGATAAATCTAGGAAAACTTTTTTCAAGCGGGCGCGCATTTCCAAAACCTGAACTAGTTCATTTAAACGCGCATTAGTAGCATCCTTCTCATCTAAGCAAAAAGTTCTCAACCTGGTGAGAGTATTACGTAAGCCAAATAAATTTGCTACTACCCAATAAGTACCACTAGTTTTTTCTCGAAAGTTCTCATCAATAGTTTGAATAGTGCGATCGGTCAAAAAGTCAATAATTATCTGGCGCAGTACATCTGGGGGTATAACTACATCTAACAACCAATCTGCCAGCCTGGTGGATTGTTCTTCACTCAGTTGTAATTCCAATAATACCTGGTCAAAAACTTGATTGATTTGCGCCTCTAAAAAATCTTCTCGCCTAGCCAAGACTTTCAGCAAACGAGGTAATGATTCTCCCAGCAAGTCGCGCAAAATTCCCGCCACAATCTTGGCGCTTTTTTGGTTTTCATCGACTTTGATTTGTTCAAGCGCCAATTGCAATAACCATAATATCGCCGACTCTACACGTTCTGTTTGTAACAAACGCCGCGCTAGATTTTGCAATTCTCCTGGAGTCAGCAATGACCCCATAATTGTATTAGAAATATTCTCAGCCAGACGTTCCTGGTTGCGAGGAATCAATCCAGGAGTAAAGGGTACTTTTCGCCCAACTATGTAAATTGCTCGGTAGGGACGAAACAACATTTTTATGGCTATATCGTTGGTGAAATAGCCAATAATGCCACCCAGTACCGGGGGTAATAAATAAAACCAGAATTGAGACCAATCCAAAGTAAAAATTAACCAAATTAGTTAAAACTTTTATAGCGTTTTTCGCTGCTTAGTGAGGTACATCATTAACAAGCAGGATGCTTGTGCTACAAGACGATCATTTACATTTGTATCTCACCTGTTTCATAAATGCTATATGAGGAATTAGGGATGAGTTTAATGCAAAACTCTTAACTCATAACTCATTTACTGACTACCAGCACTCCCATCATATCGTTGGCAATGGGGTAGTGTGTAACCCATGTAAAACCAACTTGACGGGCTAACCCCACTTGCTCTTCCCCGGTGGGGAAACGGTCTAAGCTGGGACTGATATAAGCATATTCTTTTTTTAGACCCAACTGCTGGGCTAATGGTACTACTATACTACTCAAATACCATTGTTGAAAAGCGCGCATCTGCTGATTTCTGGGACGGTGAAAATCTAAAATTGCCGCTTTTGCGCCGGGTTTGAGAACACGGTGTAATTCAGCTAGACTGCGGGGAATATCCATAACATTTCTTAAACCATAGCCCATAGTAGCGGCATCGAAGTAGTTAGCATCAAAGGGCAAATCGAGTGCATCAGCTTCTAGCCAAGAAATTGCTGGTTGGGGGTAGTGACTTTGGGCGCGTGCTTGAGCCACTGCTAGTAGCTTGGGGGAGAAATCCACACCATAGACCCTTCCCCTGGTTCCCACACGTCTTGCCAAACGAAAGGCTAAATCACCACTTCCACAACATAAATCCAGGCAAGTATTCCCCGGTTGAGCAGCACTCCATTTGACAGTCATTTCCTTCCATATACTGTGTTGTCCCAGACTCAACCAATTGTTCAACTGGTCATAAACTGGGGCAACACGGTCAAAAATATCGCGAATTTCCTGGTTCATCATAAAGGAGATATAAGCCGGTATCGGCAGGACTTTTGATGATCACCTACAGGGCTGCTGCAAAGCAGATAGCCACCAGTTTTGCTGATAAATGAATTAAGTTCAATTCATCTTCTCGCAAAGAGCAAGGTTGATGCCATTGCAGTGACAAAATCCCTAACATATCATTGCGGTAGATAATGGGAATAACTAAATGTCCTTGCACGCCACTCTCTTGGTAGTGAGTTAAATTAGCTAGTTCCGCATCCCTGGCTATATCTAACGCAAATTGCATTTTGCCACTGGTCATGGCTGCTTTTGTCAGTGGATCTTGTTCTAACCAATTTTCTAGATTACCACTACCATAACAACCTTGAGTAGCCACTAGCTGATTATCCTTAACTAGCTGCAAAATACAGTTATCTGCTGTAAAATTCTCACTAAACGCCTGAGCAATTGGTGTTAAGGTTTCCTCTAAGCTATTAGCCCCTTGAGTTACTTGTACTAAAACAGTCAGCAATGACATTTGGGCATGAGCGCGCCGTAATTCTTCCGTGCGTTGCTTGAGTAAGTCATAAGTTGCTGCTGCTTTTTGTACTACTGCCTTCAGTTCTCCAGGGTCCCAGGGCTTGGTAATATATTTGTAAACTTGCCCGGTGTTAATGGCCTCTACCAAATCTTCGATATCAGTAAACCCTGTGAGGATTATCCTGACGGTATCTGGAAACTGAGGCAAAGTTTTGCTCAAAAACTCAGTTCCCTTCATTTCTGGCATCCGTTGGTCTGAAATGATCACCGCTACTTCGCCTTCTTCTGCCAATACTTTGAGAGCATTTACACCACTCTCGGCTTTGAGAACATGAAATTCCCGGCGAAAGGTGCGATATAGCAAATCCAGATTATCTGGTTCATCGTCAACCACCAGGATTTTCGGTTTTTTCCGTGGGTCTGCTCCTGATGGCTGACGGCCAGTTGTCAAATTTTCAGCAAGGGGAGTATCCATGAGGTAATTACTATTAGCCATTTGTTATATTCCAGAAATGTAGCGCATCATTCCAGACAACTCTTACACAACCATACAACCGAGCTAAACTCTGTTGCTGTTGGTCTGTGGGGTAAAATCTGTACTGATATCTAGCTTTCATGCTTTGTGCTAAC
>Ga0169931_10002109_pt1 | contig 32690 bp, 34 predicted proteins | sample Kivu_15m_20L_FD_129675 | JGI IMG/M metagenome (GOLD analysis project Ga0169931, IMG submission 129675) | Freshwater microbial communities from Lake Kivu, Western Province, Rwanda to study Microbial Dark Matter (Phase II) - Kivu_15m_20L... | ecosystem: Environmental > Aquatic > Freshwater > Lake...
AAATTTGCTGGCCAAAATGAAAAAGATAAATATACTGTCGTTGAAACCGATGAATCAGACGGATCATTTATAAAATGGCATGGCACGCATAAAATTTTACTTAATTACGATTTCGAACACATGGATTTTTTTCAAACAGAAGAATGTGTGATTGAATATTATAAAAAATTCGTCCTCAATGATCTTGATACCACAAAATTAGTAATCGAAAGCCAAGCAAAACACGAATTAGAAATTCCTAATCATGAAAATATCATAACATATGGCCCTGCTGATTCTATCCATACCTGCGATTTTAGATATGGAAACATTATAGCTGAAAAAAACGGACTGACTTTTGATATAACACATGCGAATAATACATACAATGTGTTTGTCCCATTATTTGGCAATCATAACGCATCAAACTTCACTGCCGTTTACGGTATGTGCCATATGCTTGGATTATCACATGAAGAAATCACACAACGCATAGCTAAGTTTCCTGGCACCAAAAAACGCATGCAGCAGATTAAAGAAGAGAATGGATTTGTTTTGTATTCTGATTATGGACATCATCCAAAAGAAGTTTCAGCCGTATTAAAAGCTTTTTGGGAGCATAAAAAAATTAGAGTAAATGTTGTATTAGAACCTCATCGATATACACGTATGAAATATACTTGGAATCAATGGCCGGATGCGTTGAAAGAGCACAAAGTATTTATATATCCGCTGCATACAGCTTCAGAAGAGCCTATTGATGGCATAAACTCTAAATGTTTTGTTGAATATTTAAAGCAGCATGGAATAGATGCAGCGCTATTAAACGATATTCATGAATATAAAATGCAAAATCATACAATATGTTTTAGTGCAGGTAAATTATGCGCGCAGTTAGAAAAAATTTCTTAGCATAATTTTTCTTAATATAAATTGCTTAATCATTCATAGAGGATGTTATAAAAAAATATAATAATTAAATAAGATTGTGATTGCCTATTGCAAATGAAAAAGACTCACCAAACAAAACTCTGAAGGCTGGGAAGCAACGGATTTGAGTAGAATTAATGGATTTAGTATATTCGGGTGCAGTATATTCGATTGCAAATTCTAAACGCATTGGCAAGCCTAATATATTATATTGCTTGCAAAGAGTTGCAGACGCTTTAAAAGCTCCTCGTGTAAAGAAAAAACTATTGTTTATACAAATACCATATTGCGCAGACAACTTAAATTGAGAAGCAAAGATTGCTCCTAATTGTGCGGGATCTCGTTGTTGCTTGCTAAAAGCTGCAAAAACACCAAAACCAAAATCGGGTTCCTGTTTTACTAATCCAAGAAGTAAATGATTTTTTCTATCCCCAGAAGCTGCATAACATTTAATGGGCGGAAAAAGATTGAATGGATACAAAGCACTGTATGGCGATAAAAGGCTAAATACATGCACACCGCCCAATGACGAAGGAATGCTCGCAGTCAGCGATGCGCTCGGAAATAATGAATCATGCATTGCATTACAATTTAATGTAGCAAACAAAATAGATAAAACTTTGAAATTCTTTTTTGAAATTTTGAACATAAGAAAATGATATCGCGTTATTGCTAATTAGTCAATATCGAATCAAAAACGCCCCATTCAGCGCATTATTTAAGATAAAAATGGAATTATTTCTTGACCGCTGGCTTTTTAGCAACAATCTTTTTAGCAGGAGCTTTTTTCACAGCTGCCTTCTTAGCAACTACTTTCTTTGCAGGTGATTTTTTCACAGCTGGTTTCTTAGCTACAACCTTCTTAGCAGGAGCTTTTTTCACAGCTGGTTTCTTAGCTACAACCTTCTTAGCAGGAGCTTTCTTGACCGCGGCTTTTTTCGCTACAACTTTCTTTACAACTGCTTTTTTCACAGCTGGCTTTTTAACAGCAGCTTTCTTCTTAGCAGGTGATTTCTTAGTTGCAGTCTTTTTTACTGCACCTTTAGCTGACTCTGCAGAGTATTGTCCTGCATCTGTATGCGTTGCATTCGAACTTGTCGCATGCTTTGTTGCGCTTTTGTGCGCTTCTTTTTTCTTTGATTTTTTAAACATATTAAACATGTAATTTCTCTCTTTCTTTATTATATCTATATTGCTTTTCAAATGGTTAACAAAAAAATCTTGCGTTGAATGTTTTTTTAAAACTACTCTAATAAAATAAAACAATGGAATAAATGCCACTACAAACAAAGCATTATAAATTGCTATGCTCTTGAATCCTTCCATATAAATTCCTAACGATTGTGCTGGATCATAGTATCCATCTAGTATTGGCACTGCCATAAAACGACCAATATGAATACCTGCCACATTAGCAAACGCGATAAATAACATAACAAGTGACATCATGAAACCACGTAAATTCTGTGGACTTAAAGCTGTAATGCTCGATTGCACAAATGGCCAAACGATAAGCTCGCCCAATCCAATCGCTCCAACAGCTAACACAAAATATATATATGATACGCGATAATCTGCATCAGCATTCAAACAGCCATAATATAACAACCCGAAACAAAACGATGTAGTTAACATGCCAAAAATAAACTTTGTTACCTGAAATCGATTGCGCTTCAACCTTCTTGAGGAAATGCCTAAGCCTAACAAAATAATTGTTAGTGGATTAATTGCTTGTGAAACAGTTGCAGGAATTGGAATTCCAAAAACTTGCTGCACAACATTGCGATTAGCAAACAATGCCATTAAAGAACCCAATTGCATTTCCATTGCAAAAAAGACAATCAAACATAACATCATTAAACCTAAGGCAATCAACTTCTGCTTTTCTTTTGAACTTGCAATAACATATCCAAAAACAGCTAACATCAATGCACCAAAATAATGGAAAACACGGGTATCGAATAAATTATCTCCAATTACCTTGCCATATAACAATCCAAGTAAGATTGAACCAACAAGCATAAACTCAAAAAGCGTAAAACCAAGATACCGACGCTTCAATCTATTAGGATCTGGGCTAGCACCATGTTCACCAAATACATGACTATAGCGATAAAACAATCCTAGTGAAATAAGCATTGAAATTCCTGGAATCATATAGCCAAAATACCATCCATAATAATGAGCTACATACCCGCACATAATTGATGCAAGAGCGGAGCCAATATTTACCCCAACATGCAAGAACACAAAACCATGTGTACGGTTTGGATCATTCATAGCATAACAAGCGCCTAATAAATTGTTTATATTTACTTTGAAAAATCCTGTTCCAACACATAGAAGACCAAGGCCAAAAAAGAAATAACAAGTATCATACATTGAAAACAAAATTATAGCTTGTGCTAACGCAATAATTATTCCGCCTAAGGCAACCATTCTTCTAAATCCAAAAATGCGATCTGCAAGAATACCTCCTAATACAGGCGTTGAATATACCAAAGCAGCCAATACAGAATACACTGCATAAGCTCTAGCATCATCAAAACCAAAATGTGAGATTAAAAATAAAACCAAAAGAGTTCTAACGCCGTAGTAACTAATTCTTTCAAATAGCTCTACTAGAAAAATCACTCTTAAGAAATTAGGAATCGCACTCATCAAACCTCCTTCAAACTTTCTTATTCAATTGTATCCAAATTTTATTATGAACAACATTCGAAATGATTTTATAATTTAATCACGATATAAAATGTATAGCAAGCATGGTATAAAAACTATTTTTTTTCGTAAGTTTTTTTTGCAAGCATATAATATATTTCTTTTTTTAATTCTTCTGCACGAAGATTCAAATCAATTTTACAAGCAATCAATTGTTGAACTAAATCCAGATGCGTTTTTTTTAAACTAGATAGTTTTTTTCTTCTATGCGCAAACATAATTTTTGTAATATCATTTAACTTACCTAAATCAACATCTTCTAAACGATTATGCCTAACAAGGCGAATAACTTGCGATTCAACCTTTGGCTTTGGCGAAAAATCATTGCAAGAAACATCTATGATTTTGCTAACATCATATCTAGCTTGCACAAAAACACCCAATCTAGAATAACTTATACCAGTAATGCGCTCTGCAACTTCTTTCTGCAGCATAAAAACTCCGCACGCAATCTTTTCATATACAAACTTTTCAATAATCTTTGTTCCAACATTATATGGTAAATTTCCAACAACATAACTATCTTCTTGAAACGGAATTTCATATTCAAGCACATCACAATGAATAATTTCTAATATGTTACTTTCAATCGCTTTACGAAATTCTTGTTGTAAAAATTTAACGCAATCATTATCAATTTCAAGAGCACATACAATATGTTGTTTCAACAAGGCACAAGTAAGAGCTCCATGACCTGGCCCAATCTCCACGACCCTATTAGCTTCAGCAGACAAACTTGCAACAATCTTATTAATAACATATTTATTTTTCAAAAAATGCTGACCAAATCGCTTTTTAGTAATATTTTTAGCAATATATTTTAAATTATTGTTTTCACTCAACTGATTTGATAAACTTTTCTTTTTATTAAAACTAGATTTTTTATCCAAATTCTTTCTGTTGAGACGGTTAGCTAAATTATTTTCTGAACCTTGCATGGAAATGTCTTGGTATCCCCAACGGGATTCGAACCCGTATTGCCACCGTGAAAGGGTGGCGTCCTAGCCCTTAGACGATGGGGACTTATTGATATTCTCTCATAACTAAGTAAAAACATCAATATATTCCATCTGCACTGTAATTATATTGAGCAGCTGACTTAATAACATTGGTGAAATTGAAGAAAAACAACATATTTGATACAATATAAAAGATATGCAACACATCCTTGGCGCGCTGCATTCTGCGCAGATTTTGATCTTGGAAGGCCCAATTGCGAATATAATTAAAGAAACCCTCGCGCAGCATCACTTGAATGCAGAAATACTTGATGCGACAGAAAATATTGATGATAAAATTTTGTTCAATCCACCTGATTTGATAATCATTGATATAGAAACAAATGCAGAAATAATTAAAAAAATTCATCATATTCCATTTATAGCCTATTGCTTGGAAGAAAATTTCACTAAAGCAATTGAAGTAATGCGGCTAGGCGCTTACACTTGCCTTGCAAAACCATCAAACACTGATGAACCACTCAATCAAAAGGCTTTGCTTGATGCAGTGCAACATGCGCTTAAATTCAATCGTAAGCGACCAGATTCTCATAGCAATCCATTAATTACTAAATCAAAAACCATGCAAAATTTGGTCAAAACAATAAAAACATTAAAAAATGCGCGCGCCATGATGTTTATTGGCGAAACAGGCTCAGGAAAAAAATTCCTAGCCCACTATTTTGCAAAAACTTGGAATCGTACGGCTTATCTTATTGATTGCGAAAATACAGATATTATCAAAACTTTCAATACAATCGAATATCTTATCACGCAGCCTCACAACAAAATGTTTGTGCTCAATCATCCGCAGCAACTTGGACATGCTCTACAAACTCGTCTTGCTAATATGATTCATGCAACAATTGGTAATAACACAAACCAGTGGGTTAATATTATCGATACTAAAGATGAAAAAAACTTAATTAAATTACTGCACGATCGTATTTCCATTTTTAGAATAGAAATTCCTAAAATGAATGAACGCGTAGATGATATACACGATATTGGAAAGATTATGCAGAAAAACATTGCATCAAGCTTAAATAAAAAAATGCGCAAACTTGATATGCATCCTATTTTGCAAAAACAATGGCCAGGCAATTTTAAACAGCTTAAGACATATCTTGAGCAAATGTTTTTTATAAGCAGCCAAATTGATCACACTGAACATGCAGATATTTTAATAGATGAAGTGTTTACAAAAATGCCGCTGACAGAAGCAACAAGCTTGTTTGAAAAAATTTATTTAAAAAAGCAGATCTCACTTAAAAAAGGCAAATTAAATGAAGCAGCAATTGCTTCTGGCGTAAATCGCACGACCTTATATCGCAAGCTTCGCGAACGCATCAAAATATGAAAATTCAGGCAATGGATCAAACTGCGCGCGAAAATATGGCTTAATTACTCCCCATTTGGCCAAAACAATCTTAACAGCCTGCGGATTTGGAATGCTATATGCCTTACGACACATATCTGCCCACTTTTCAATATATACTTGTCGCTCATTTTGATCTCGTAAATGCTTCCATAAATTCAAGATAATATCTGGGGCAATGTTTCCGAGAGTCGTAATCACACCAGCACTATTATAATTATTTATAAAAAACGGATTGCACATGTAATCATCATTACCAGTTAGCCATTGCCAATGGACATACTTATTAGATAATTTTTCAAATTGAATATCATCACATTCTTTCATGCCAACAATATTCTCAACACCAGCTAATTCATCATAAATATGATCTGTAATTGCGCATCCTACTCTTGAAGGATTATTATATAACACAACTGGTCCATGAGCATGAGTGGCCAGCATTTTGAAATATTCAATTGTAGCCTTTGCATGGGGCTTAAAATAAATGCAAGGCGTAGCGCAAATATAATCGTAATCAAGCTCAAGTCGTTTTTCAATTTGCAAAAAATTAAATGCCGCAACGCACATCATAATTGGCTTAGATGAAATTTTGCGCACTAATTTGATATATTCAGCTAACTCAGAATCAGTCAGAAGCATGCCTTCACCAACACTTCCGCCAATTAAATATCCTTTAAAATCATGCTGTTCTAGCATTTTGATATAGCGCTCTGCAGATGCTAAATCAATCTTTTTCTGCTCATCAAATGGCGTGATTAATGATTGCCAAATGCCCGTTATTTTACCTGTTGTTGTTTTCATGCTTTAATCGTAAGACTAATTTGCACCAAATAAAAGAGCAAAAATTCTATTTAAATATGCTATTTATTCTCGCCAAGCATTATTTTTGCAATCTGCCATGCATTTAGCGCTCCACCCTTGCGCAAATTATCTGCAACCAACACAACCGACCAAACATTATTTGCATGCTTACGCAATCTGCATGCAAACACATCATCTTCTTGGGCAGCCATCAACGGAGTGCACAAACGTGGCATATAAACAATACCAACTGCGGCCATCGCTTTCAAAATCTTTTGATAACTAGCTTCTTTTTCAAGTTTCAATGTAACAGACATCATGTGCCCAACAGCAACTGGCACGCGCGCAACGCTTGCAACAACCTGCATTTTGCTTTCATCTATTTCAAGAATTTTATGCAATTCCTGGACAATCTTTATCTCCTCATCGCAACTACCATTTCCTTCCCCATCTTCATCAATCTCACCAATAGCCGGAATTACGTTAAATGCCATAGGATCATCATAATACATCCCTTTTTTAAGCGTCTGCATGCTAGATGATTTAATTTCCTTAAAAAACGCGCTCAACGCATTCCTACCTGCGCCTGAAACCGATTGATATGTAACAACATTAACAAACGATGGATGACAATCACGCACAGCATGCAAAAACATTGCAACAGGAATTACAACACAATTAGGACTAGCTGCAATCCTTTTTTCATGCAAACGATTAGCATTAACTTCAGGAACTACAAGCGGAACATCTTCACACATACGCAAGGCAGATGATTTATCAATCCAAATTGCACCAGTTTTTTTTGCATGCTCTTCAATACGATTCTTGAATGGCAGCACCAATGAAGCATCAATTGCACTGAAAATCACATCATATTTTTCCGGCTCAAATTGAGCAAGCGCATACGATTGCAATACACGCGAACCAAAGCTGATATCAACCCCATCTAAGCTGCCGAAACATTCAAGTTCAAGATTTGCCTTGAAATCTGGATTATAATCAGCTTCCTCTTCCAATATGCGCAATAAATTTTTTCCTATTGCGCCACGTACGCCTAAAACTGCTATTTTCATATATTCTCCTCATTTTTTCTCAATTGCACTATCTAGAAAATTGCTTGAAATCCTCTTACTATCTGCGCAATCATTACAACCTTATGCTATTTATTAGGCGAAAAATTTCTTGAATCAGATGGAATATGAAAAACGACACCATCCATAGTTTTATCTAATTTTATCTGACACCCCAAGCGCGAAGTGCGTTGCAAACCATGTGCAAGATCAAGCATATCCTCTTCCTCAATTGATTTCTCCATCATCTTGCCAAAATAATGACATTCATCAACAACAACATGACAAGTTGAACAAGCAAGCGATCCTTCACAAGCTCCTTCAAGCGGCACCCCATTTTTGTGAGCAACTTGTAATACTGTCTCCCCTTCATTTGCAAAAAATTCATGCTTTGAACCATCGCTATAAATGAAAACCACCTTAATCTTTTCGTTCATATTTACACTCATTTATATCTTCTTCTTCCTTTTTTCTTTGATCTTGTTTTCTTTAGCTAAAACAAATAGATCAAGCAGCTTCGTCAATTCTTTTTTCAAATCTGAGCGCTGAACAATTGAATCAACAAAGCCATGAGACAATTGAAATTCTGAGCGCTGAAACCCTGGATCTAACTTAATTTGCATAGTTTCTTCAATCACACGCGGACCAGTAAAACCAAGCAGCGCATTTGGTTCGCTAATAGTAACGTCTCCAAGCATTGCAAATGAGGCAATCACGCCACCAGTAGTCGGATCTGCTAATACCACAATATAAGGCACTTCATTTTCACGCATCAACTCACATGCAAGCACAGTCTTTGGCATTTGCATCAAAGAAATAATGCCCTCTTGCATGCGTGCTCCACCAGATGCAGTGACAGCAATCAATGGAATCTGTTTTGCAATCGAAATTTCTACACACTTTGCAAACGCAGAACCAACATATTCACCCATTGAACCGCCAATAAATCCAAAATCCATAGCAAACACAATCGCCTTGTTACCATCAAGCGAAATTTCGGCAGCCGCGGCTGCATCATGCATCTGCGTCTTTTTACGGGCATCTTTGAGCCTATCTTTATAAGCAATTGAATCTTTAAAACCAATCGGATCATCTTTAAACATTGGCAATGCAATCATCTTAGGCTTAATATCTGAAAGCATGTTAATACGCGCAATAGCACCGATTCTTTCGTGATAATTACACTTAGGACAAACAAAATGTGCCGCCTCCCACTCTTTTGCAAAAACCATTTCAGCGCAATTAGGACATCCATGCCACAAATTTGCTGGCGTATTCGATTCAGAATTCGCCTGAATTTTCGGCTTAACTACGTTTAAAAACCAACCCATACGATATCTCTAGTTCCTATATTCATATTTTACCTGATATTAGAAAATTTAGAAATGCTCGTAGATCTTTTTGCCACGCAGCAATTAAACTCACTGCCAGCTATCCATGAAGCAAGATAGCGCATTCCAAAATGCAATATTCACCCAATCTATGCCAAACTCAGGCCAATTGCCTTAAAACTTCCGCCTTAACAAATTCCGGATCGCACTTGCCCTTTGTTTCTTTCATAACCGCGCCTACAAAAAACATCAACAACGCAGTTTTTCCCGCCTTGTATCGCACAACCTCATCAGGCGCGCTAGCTAGTATATTTGATATCATCGTTTTTACAGCAACATCATCAATGCGATCCATATATCCACGCTCTTTTATTAACACATCAATATCACAACTATGCTCATCAACTAATATATCCAATAAATCTTTTGCATTAGAGCGCGAAATTTTGGTATCTTCACATAGCACAACCATTTTAGCAAATGATTCAACAAACTTAGTTCCCATAACGAGAACTGCAAATTCTTCTAATTCAATTTTTTTCTTTGTCAGACGGCCGATTAATTCTGAAGAAATCCAATTTGATACGGTACCAGCAAATTTTTGATCCATAAAACTCAACATTTTTTCAAAAAACTGCACGCGTGAAGGATGTTCGCTTAAAACACATGCCTGCTCATGAGCCACACCCATTTTTTCATATCTCGCGCGAATTGCCTGCGGAAGCTCTGGCAAAGATGCTCGCACTGCTTCAATAAAAGACTTTTCTAATACAACAGGTTGCAAATCAGGATCTGGAAAATAGCGATAATCAGCAGCATCTTCTTTATCACGCATCGATTTTGTCATGCCAGTTTTTGAATCAAACAACTTCGTTTCTTGTGTAACACTCTTGCCGTTGCTAACTTTTTCAATCTGCACACCTGCTTCATACTCAATCGCCTTGGCAATAAAACGAAATGAATTGAGATTTTTGATCTCAACACGTGTTCCATATGGCTCGCCTTCTTTATGCACAGATAAATTCACATCTGCACGCAAATTCCCGGCTTCCATATTGCATTTGCATGTTCCAATACATAGCAACAGCGCGCGAAGCTCCTTTAAATACTCAACAACTTCATCCGCATTTTTAAAATCCGGCTCGGTCACAATTTCCATAAGTGGCACGCCAGCGCGATTTAAATCAACATATGTATTTCCATTTTCATAAACACTCTTTCCAGCGTCCGCTTCAATATGCAAGCGATTGATACGAACAGGGCCAAACGAACAATGCAATACGCCTCGCACACCAATTGGTTTATAAAACTGCGAAATCTGATAACCAAGCGGCAAATCTTGATAAAAATAATGCTTGCGATCAAAAATCGATTCTTCATTAATTTCCATATCAAGCGCAAGAGCAGTTTTGAGTGCCATATGAACAGCTTCCTCATTTACAATTGGTAAACTGCCAGGCAAACCAGCATCAAGCCATGTTACATTCGAATTTGCCTGTGCCTCATCATCACAACGTGCTCGCGAAAAAAGTTTTGTTTCAGTCGCAATTTGCGCATGCGTTTCCACACCTAATACTTTCTTATATTCATTATGCATGCTCATGCCGCACCTCTAACCAATTCAATTTTTTCCATCTGTTTATTCCAATCAACAATCTCTTCAATCTTTTTTCCAACCGCAACCGCATTCGCTTCATCTTCGCGCGCAGACATGATTTGAATGCCAATTGGAAGAGCATCTTGTGAGTTCAAAACATCATATTTATTCTCAATACTATTTTTTGAAATATCATACTTTGTTAAACCAAACGGAATCTGCATTGCAGGGCCGCCGTATATATTGGCAACAACGGTATAAAGATCTTCTAGATACATTTCGTAAGCAGTCCGTTTTGCGCCAATTTCAAATGCCGTGTTAGCAGTCGTTGGCAACAAAACCGCATCATGGTTCTCAAACAACTGATCCATCTGACGAACAATTTGCTTCCGCAGTGCAACAGCTTTGCCATAAAACTTTTCATATTCACCAGCAAGCAACACATAATTGCCGATCAAAATTCTGCGCTTAACTTCAGTGCCAAAAAGCGCTCGTGTGTTATACATAATTTCTTCATACGTATCGCCACTTCCACGTGGGCCAAAACGCACACCATCATAACGCGCAAGATTAGAAGCAGCTTCCGCAGGCGCAATGATATAATACAATTTAATTGCATCTTCAAATGATGGCAGAGACACATCTTCTAGGATAGCTCCCTCTTTTTTAAGATCCGCCAACAAACTATCTAATTGCTTTTTATAAGCATCATCCATATGGCTAAATGCCTCCCGCGCAACGCCAATTTTCTTACCTTTTACATCGCCCTTAATTTGAGATAACTTTGGCACAGGCACATTCAAAGAAGTTGCTTCACCTGCATCATACCCAGCCATCGATTCAAGAACAATACACGCATCCTGCACATTGCGTGCAAACAAACCAGGATGATCAAGCGATGAAGCGAATGCAACAACACCTCGGCGCGAACATCTTCCATAAGTTGGCTTAAACCCTACAATTCCACAAAATGAAGCTGGCTGACGAATTGATCCACCAGTATCACTACCAAGCGCAGCAAGGCACATATTAGCAGCAACCGCAGCAGCCGATCCGCCAGATGATCCCCCAGGCACGCGCGGGATACGATCGTTTAGTATCCATGGATTGACCACAGGACCATACGCGCTTGTTTGATTCGATGAACCCATTGCAAATTCATCCATGTTTGTTTTAAAAGGCATCAGGCACCCTTGCTCTTTCAACTTCGTGATAACAAACGCATCATAAGGCGCAACAAAATCTTCAAGTATTTTTGAACCTGCAGTTGTGCGCGTATTTTTCACTAAAAACAAATCTTTAATAGCAATTGGAATACCAATTAAAGCACCTTGCGCGTTATTATTTTGCTGATCTAATTTTTGAGCCTGTTGCCCGGCCTCTTCCCAATATTCCTCTAAATGCGCATTCAAACATACAAGTGAATTGAAACGATGGTGATAAGCATCAAGCAATTGCTTATAACTAAATTCACGCTTTGCAATGCCTGATCTTATTTCTTCTATAGTTAATTTTATCAGCATGTTAGTAAGTATATTGAAAAAAACTATAACCAGGTAGGTACGCTTAACCAAAACAACTTTTTTTAAAACACATGCACTCGAAAAATAATGCATAGCGATAAGCGAAATGAAACTAATTAATATCGCAATCTACAAGAAAAATTGACATAGCGACAAGGACTAGTCACGACCGCAATGATTCACTATAATAGAAAAATGTTAATTCAAACGCTTAGTTTGTGCCCTAGAAGCTGGAAAATGCTATGCCTGTTCGAAGAATATAAAATTGAATATCGCGCCCAGCAATTGCCAATTAATTCCAAATTAGAATTTCCAATTATTGATAAATACAACTCGGATTTAAGCTATCTATTTGCAAATCTAACAAAATTTGCAGCTAGCGAAAACGATGCGCAAGTTTATGGAATATGGAGCAGTATTATTGATTGTAGCATCATTCCAGAAATAACAAATCCAATTAGATATGAGAGAGTAATTAAACCAATCGCACATCGCGAATATTCTTGCCTGACTACACTGCGCGCGAAAAGAATACAATTAAAACAGAAATTGAAAGAAATTTCTGAGTATCTAACAAACAATCAATGGTTAAGCGGCAAGCATTTTTCTATCTGCGATATTACATTAGCCACAACAATCGCATGCATGGATTACCTTGGCGAAATTCAGTGGCAAGACCAAGATTTACAACACTTGTATAATTGGTATTTAAAAATCAAATCGCGCCCATCATTCCAAGTGATACTTGAACAAAAATGCAGCGGAATAAATCCACATTCTAATTTTGCGAAAATAGATTTTTAATTTGTTGCACGCCGTTTCAACGCATTCCAAGCAAAAAATGGTGAATATGCATCATGCGCTTTCCAGGTTTTTGAATATATATCGGCTCAATCAGGCCATCACTTAATTTAATAACAAATCTACTATTTTCATCTGCACGCCTGCATGCAAAACACTTCAATTCCAACTTAGGAAAATAAACATACCCTAAGGCTTTGATTTTTAAACAAACAGTTTCGATCGTATCATCTTCGCCAACAATATGATCACCTTTTGCAATCAAACGAGAATAACTAGCCTCACCAATTTGCTGCTGAGCAATAACACGATGCTCAAGATATTGCAACATTATATTCGTAATCCAATCTGGTCCAAAAGAACATATTTCTGCAAGCAAACTTGTACGTGTATGATGCTCACTTATAGAAAAATCTAACTGCGCGATAATATCACCTGTATCCATACCAACATCCATCTTCATCAATGTAATTGCAGATTCTTGCAATCGATAAAGAATACTGTATTGAATTGGACTAGGTCCGCGCAACAATGGCAATTTTGAAGGATGTATATTCAACCAGCCCATTTTAGGCAAAGATAACCATGAGCTAGGAATAAGTTTTCCAAACGCAAACAATAACACACACTCAAGTTCTGATAAACGCTCTTCAAGCATAGCGCGATCATAAGTCATGCCATTGCTAATACTATCAATTTCAATACATTCAATTCCATGATACTCAGCCCATTGCGCGACTGGCGATTTAGTTACAACATGCCCTCGATCTTTTTTCTTAGCACATTGCGTAATAACAAACATCACATGATAATCGGCGCTGTTATAAATTGCTTCAAAAAATCTACAAACAAATTCAGGAGTGCCGCATAACGCAATTTTTTTCATGTTTTTACAATACCATCTCTCGGCTAAAGCTTACGAACGCCATATATCTAAACACTGTTTTCCATATTTGCCGAATGCACTTATCTGATTTTTAGTTTCTTTATTCAACGCGTCTTCACTTAAAACTGGAAACGCAAAAATATGCAACTGATTCTTACAAATTTCAACATATCCAGAGCCATTATAAAAAACGCGCGTACTTTCACGCTTGGCATATAAATCAAAACCATGACCATCATGTTTCGCGTTTTTTGTATCTTTCACATCACGCATCTTAATTGTAATTTTGCCAGCTCGCAAAAAAAACCTAGCATCTTCATGCCCGGCCAAAATTGTAATTTCACCATCTTCCAATGTGATCAATTGTACGCTCTGAACTTTTCTATTAAAAACCTCATTTGAAAATGTAAAAATACCGCAATCGAATATGTTGTTCATGAAATGCTCCGCAATTTTTTCTCACTTACTTTTGTTCATCTTTTCCTTAGCCTGCTGTAAAGAACCGACCATATAAAAAGCAGACTCAGGCATATCATCACACTCGCCTTCAACAATCGCTTTAAAGCCAGCAATCGTTTCGTCCACATTCACAAAACAACCAGGCAAACCAGTAAAGACTTGCGCAGTAAACATCGGCTGAGAAAAGAAACGTTCAATTTTGCGAGCACGGAACACAATTTTCTGATCTTCAATGGGTAAATCATTAAGACCTAAAATTGCAATAGTATCTTTTAAAGAACGATATTTTTGCAATGTTTCCTGCACTTTCATTGCCACTGAATAATGCTCCTGACCAATAAATTCTGGATGCATAGCATTTGAGTATGAATCTAATGGATCAATTGATGGAAAAATACCAATCTGCGCAAGATCACGACTTAATACAGTAGTCGCATCCAAATGCGCAAACAATGATGCAGGAGCAGGATCAGTTACATCATCTGCAGGAATAAAGATTGCTTGAACGCTGGTAATTGCACCACGTTTTGTACTTGTAATTCTCTCTTCCAGCTGTCCAATTTCGCTGTTGAGAGTTGGTTGATATCCAACAGCTGATGGCAAACGTCCTAACAACGTTGAAATTTCTGCTCCAGCTTGCGTGTAACGGAAAATATTATCAATAAATAACACCACATCTTGACCTTCTTGATCACGGAAATACTCAGCTAACGTAACACCTGTAAGCGCAACACGGGCACGCGCTCCAGGAGGCTCATTCATTTGTCCATACACAAGAGCAACTTTTGATTCGCCATCAAGATTAATCACGCCCGCTTCCATCATTTCTTTGTATAAATCACTGCCTTCACGAGTACGCTCTCCAACGCCAGTAAACACAGAATATCCACCATATTCTTGAGCAACGTTGTTAATGAGCTCTGTAATCAACACAGTTTTGCCAACACCAGCGCCACCAAATAGACCAATCTTACCTCCACGAACATATGGCGCAAGCAAATCGATAACCTTAATACCAGTTACAAGAATTTCATTCTTAACAGATTGATCAACTAATGCTGGCGCAGGCCTATGAATCGGGGCAAAATGTTTTGTTTGAATTGGACCGCGCTGATCAATTGGCTCTCCAATAACATTAATAACACGACCAAGCAATGATTTTCCAACAGGCACGGTAATAACACTGCCAAGATTGTGAACAACATCTCCTTTTACAAGATCACTAGTGCCAGACAAAGCAATCGTGCGCGCAATCGAATGTCCAATATGCTTTGCAACTTCTAGCATCAATCCGTTTTTTTCAACCTTGAGAGCAAACTTCAAACTAGGCAATTGATTTTCAGGAAATTCAACATCAACAACCACGCCATTGATGCTTACAATTTTTCCCAAACCATAATCACCTCGCTTGTAACCTGTTTCAGCAATCTTAACTTCTTTCTTCATATCTGTTTTAGATTCCCCCTTAGATAGACCTGTTTTTTTATCTGCTGCCATTTTATTCCTTCTTTCTTTGCGCTCTTTTTTATATAATGCCTGCCGTAATTTCATTCAGCTCTAAAGTGATTTTTTCTTGTCTCGCTTTATTGTATAACCTTATAATTATTTTTCCCATATCTTCAGCATTAGTTTTTGCTTGAGTCATGGCTAATAATCGCTGCTTGTTTTCTTGTAACATGCTATGCAACATTGCAGTATACAAATAACTTGCAAGCAATAAACAACCAAACTCTTGAGGGACTTCATTTGGTGTTATAATATCAGACATTTCTTCATTCACACGCAAAGCCTCAAGCATTCTCTCTTTAGAAAACAGCGTTTTTACAATAATTTTATCTTTCATAAAATAATGAAAATTTAATTCACACACGTTGTGATCATTGATAAATTCAAATAATTTATTAGCTGATGCAAAAAGTTCGATCTGATTCAAAAAAGTATTGCCAAAAAATATTGTTTTAGAATTCACTGAACATGCAGCTTCTAATTTTGAACCAAAAACAAGCCAATAATTTCCATTATCACGATTGAGTTTAAAATATGTACTAATATGATTCATAAAATCACCACACATGCCTTTATCACATGCAATTAAAACATCCACTTTATGTTGCTCACGATTGATATGATCTTGCATTGCATTGGAAATAAACAAACTCTCAAGCACTTTGCTTTCATGAGAATCAATCATTTCACGCGCAATCATGAAATCTGATAAACATTTTTCAATTTTACGAACACGTACAACTGCAGCTGCCTTCATAGCACAGCTTGCTCTATAAATCATATCGATAGTTCTTTTTCTACTTTTTAATGGTATCAAACTCATGACCACACCTCACGCAGGAACCCTGGCATATTGATTTAAAAATGCCTTGATAGCCTCAACCAATTGCTCTTCCATACGATCGTCAAACACATGCTCATGCGCAATTGTTTCAATTAACGCTTGCTCTTCTTTTTGCATATAAGCCATCAAATCATTTTCAAAATCTTCAATTGAACCAGAAAGTTCAACCTTATCAAGCAATCCACGAATACCAGCAAATAATGTCACAACCATTTTTTCGAAAATAACTGGCTTGTTCACATTTTGCTTAAAGAGCTTGGTCAGCAACTTACCACGCGTTAGCATTTTCTGTGTTTCCACATCTAAATCAGACACCGCACGGGCAAAAGATTCATATTCTCTAAACTGAGCAAGTTCACCCTTCAATCTTCCAGCAATTTTCTTCATTGCCTTATATTGCGCGGCAGAACCAATACGGCTTACAGAAAGACCAATATTGATAGCTGGTTTCTGTCCATCAAAAAACAATTGCTTATCAAGATAAATTTGGCCATCAGTAATCGAAATCACGTTTGTTGGGATGTAATCAGAAACATCACCAGCTTGCGTTTCAATAATCGGCAACATTGTAACTGAACCTCCGCCAAGTTCATCTTTCATTTTTACAGCACGCTCAAGCAAACGTGAATGCAAATAGAAAATATCACCTGGATATGCACCACGAGCTGGAGTGCGTCTCATTAACAATGAAATTTCACGATACGCATCTGCATGTTTAGAAAGATCATCAAATACGACAAGCGCATCTTGTCCTTGATCACGGAAATACTCTGCAATCGATACGCCTGCCATTGGAGCGATGTATTGCATTGCAGCAGGATCAGATGCATTCGTTGCCACGACAATAGTATATTCAATTGCTCCAGTTTTTTTCAACAAATCACACAATTTTGCTAACTCGGAACTCTTCTTTCCAATTGCAACATAAATGCAATAAGTAAACTTCTCGCTCTTCTCTTTAACATGTTTTTGCATCAAAATTGCATCAATAGCTAAAGCACTTTTTCCAGATTGACGATCACCCAAAATTAACTGCTTTTGACCCAAACCAATTGGTATAAGCGCATCGATAATTTTAATACCAGTCTGCAACGGATCGCACACTGAAGAACGCAACATAATTCCAGGAGCTTCAGTTTCAATTAAACGATATTCACTATGTTGGATAGCTCCAGCGCCATCAAGAGGCTGACCAAGCGGATCAATTACACGCCCAAGCAAACCATGGCCAACGGGAACAGAAACATGTTTGCCGGTTGCAAAAACTTCAATGCCTTCAACCACCTCATCAATTTTGTTAAACAGCATGATATTCACAAAGTTCTGCTCAATGCCCATGACAACACCCATGCCATCTTCTAAAAATGTAACAACTTGACCCAAACTCACGCCATCAAGACCAGCGACACTTGCAATGCCATCGCCTGCAGAAATCACCACGCCAAAATCTTTAGGATCTAATCTTAGCTTAAAATCTCGAATTTTTGTATTTAAGCTATCAAGAAATGATTGGTAATCTTTAAATTGACTCATTTTATTAGGTCCTCTTGCATCTTTGATTGTATATCGAACAAAATGTTTTTGAAACTACCATCATAGCATTTACCGCCTAATTTGATGATAATTCCAGCCACAATTCCTTCATCACATTCATAAACATATCTCATAGTTTTATACTGCATGCCAAATTTTGCACCCAAACTTGCTTCAAGCGATTGTTTTGCAGCAGAATCAAGCTCTTTTGCCGATATAATCATACACTCAACAGGCTCATAAAGATCTTGCAAATGATTATATAGCGTAAGCAATACATCAAGTAATTGATTTGGCAAAAACTGCGCGCGAGCAACTTCAAGACAAGTGAAAAAATCAGAATGAAATTCATGTTGCAATTCATTGACAATCTTCTGCATTTCAATTTGTGAAAATTGATTTGAACTCAGCACATGCCTCAATTGCTCGAATCCAGGCGAAAAAAACTTTTTAAGGCTTGAGTAATTCTCACTAGATTTAAAGTCAAACATCTCACTTTTTATTTCATGCTTCATGATAATCTCACATTCCTGGCAATCTACTAAATTCAGGCTCTATCTAGCACAAAAATAAGTGCTAAACAACCATCTCATTGACACATTATAACAAATAGTTCGTTTATGTATAGTTACATTTTGAAAAATCAGTATCAACCGATGTATATTTCATGTTCTACTCTAGCTAAAATGCTTGTTTTATTTTATTCTTCTATCATCGCCGTTGTGGCTCAGTGGTAGAGCACTTCCTTGGTAAGGAAGAGGTCGAGAGTTCGATTCTCTTCAACGGCACGGCAAAAAGCTTTACGCAACATTTGTTATGCTCTTAGATTTTGAGCAACCCAAACAACAAGACAAATGCTCAATCAAGAACACAACAAGATTTTTTTTCGCTCAACGCTTCCAGCTCTCATTTACAATCATCATCATTGAGAATAAAATTCAATTGAAACAAAAAGAATAAAAGGAACAATATTTATGGAATATACATTATCAATCGTTAAACCAGATGCAATGAAACGTAATTTGCAACAGGAAATTTTAAACATGATTGAAGATTCAGGCCTCAAGATAGTTGCACAAAAAACTATCAAACTAACGATGGCTCAAGCAAGAAATTTTTATATCGTGCATAAAGACCGTCCCTTTTATGATGAACTATGCGAATCGATGATCGAATGCCCAGTATCAATTCAAATTTTAGAAGGTAAAAACGCAATTAAACAATATCGTGATTTGATGGGAGCAACCAACCCTAAAGACGCTGCAACAGGCACAATAAGGAAAAAATATGCTATATCAATTGGTGAAAACTCAGTGCATGGTTCAGATAGCAAAGAAAATGCAGAATATGAAATAACTCAACTGTTCAGCGCGCAAGAATTAATAAAATCAGGCCTTGCAAAAACATTTGGAATAGATGGAAGTACAAAATCATTTTTCAAACCAATGCCATTTGCAAAAGTTAAATATATGATCGCCGCTTTCTGGCTTGCTGCAATTTTTTCAATTGCACCAAGGTTCATGGACTTAGGAAAACCATGCGCTCTTTGCCTAACACAAAACTTGCTATACACATTGCTTGCAGCAGCCTGCTTTTTTGGAAAATGGATTCCGCTAATGAGAAAACTTGCAGAGTTTGCAGCAGGAGCAATCACAATCGCTGCAACATATCATATGGCAATCGTTTACAACTTAGTGCCTATGCCAAAAGTATGTTTACTGAACGCAACATTTTTCCAAAAAGTATTAGGAGCATGTAATGACTCTAATCCACTACTAGTAGGCGCAAGTCTTGCACTTTCATTGATAATATTGTCACTTGTTAAAAAAGCAAAATAAACAATTTTAATCAAAATTACTTCAATGCATCTTGCAGAGCGTGTATATCGCCCATCAAATAATCAATATGGTCGATAAATTTCATTGGTTCTCTTACAATATCTAAAACAGAATTTAATTCATTAGCCTTGTTAGCTATGCCTAATATTTTTGCAATCCATTGCTTTTCTAAATTGCTAAAAGCATGAGCGTAAAAGGCATCAACTTTAGATTCATTTTGATATAATAGCTCTAAAAACGACGTGCTGTTATCGAATGTATGATCATACTTCGAACAAAACTCATGCTTTGCTAATTCCTTGTCTTTTGCCAATTTATTCAACAATATTTTGCAACATTTTTCTAAAAAGTTATCCATTGCTTCAATATCTTGTTCTAATTTTTGGATATAATAGTTCATATGAAATTGCTTAAATATATCCTCAACGCCCACTTTCAAGCTACATCCATTAGCTTTTTGTTCAGCTTGTGCGCGTTCTAAGTAGTAGAAATAAATAATTTTAAGATCATCAACAGTCACCTCTTTTCTTCTAGAAATTTTAGAAAAATCATTAGCATATTTTGAATGCATTAAAAACAAGATCACTTGAGCAGAAATTGATAGCTCAGGTTCGCTCATTTGCCTTAACAATTGAGCTCCTGCATCCAATCTATTAACAACATCCAACAGATCAGATTTGTTAATTGTTTCACCCAATGCTGCCTTCTTTGCAAATTCATGTAGGCTAGCAAGATCTTCAAAAAACTCATTTGTAACGTTGCATATCTTAGCCAACCAACTAGAAGGTATAAATGCGGCAGAAGACGGAACTGTAATACCATAATGTCTCAAAACATCATCATGTTCCTGTGCAAACTCTTCAAACATTAATTGCGCTGCAGAAACAAACTCTTGAGAAGCAGCGGGCTCTATGCGCTCTGGGCCATTTCTTTTTGCTTTAGCCCACATATCTTTGATGCTAGGACAACTCGGGCTATTATTAATAACGCCGCGAGGAGTGACAAAACCATCCTGCTCGTCTACAGCATTACAATTTATTGCTGATAATATAGAAAAAAATAATATTGACAATGGCGCCTTAAACGATAGACGTGATTGTTGTTTTGATAATTGCTTCATGCTTATTAGTGTAACTTATTTGACTAATAAGCACAATACCAAAAGCAAAGCAGATTAGTTTTTGCGATATCGAACCGCCTCAGCCATATGCAAACGCGAAACATCTTCCTGCGCCGATAAATTTGCAATCACTCGAGCCACGCGTGCAATTTTTGTTAAACTGCGCGTGCTAATGTTCTGTTTTTTAGCATAATCAACTAAGAATTCAGTAGCCTGATTGCTTAATTTCAACTGCTCAAGCTTTAGTTGCTCAATAGAACTACCAAACAACTGCTGCTGAAACAAAATAGCAGCCTCAACGCGAGACTTAATGTGCTTACTAGTTTCAGCTTGTCCCAAGGGAAAAGTCTGTACCACATCGCTTGCGCCAACGTTATCAAGATGCACAACTAAATCAAAGCGATCCATAATCGGCCCGGAAACCTTGCTCTGGTATTCTTTAGCACAATTTGGCCCCTTTATACACTCTTTGTTCGTGCCAAGATATCCACACCTACAAGGGTTCATGGCCGCTACAATTTGGGCTTTAGCTGGATATGTAACATGCGTCTGCGCGCGTGAAATTGTCACTTGGCCAGATTCCATTGATTGTCTCAAACCATCAAGCGCCTTTGAGTATTCTGCCAACTCATCAAGAAACAACACGCCATTATGGGCAAGCGAAATTTCCCCAGGAGTTGCTTTTTGTCCTCCTCCAACAAGCGCAGGAAGCGATGCTGAATGATGCGGCTCACGATAAGGTCGCTGCCTCTTTAGCACACAATTTGAAAGCTTGTTAGCAATGCTATAAATCATTGTCACTTCCAACGCTTCTTGAATGCTTAAATCTGGCAGAATTGTTGGAAGACGTTTTGCTAACATTGATTTGCCTACTCCAGGCGGACCAATCAACAAAACATGAAAACCACCAGCTGCAGCAATTTCTAACGCACGTTTAGCAACATACTGACCTTTGATATCAGCCAAATCAACCGAATATTCAGCTTGTTCAATTGATGGCGCAAAATCATTGCTTGGTTGATACTCACCTTTGATATAAGCAAGCACTTGTGTGATATGCTTAAAAGCAAGAATTTGCATATCATTCGATGCCAAACGCGCCTCTGCACCGGATTCAAGAGGGCAAACCAACACATTATCATGAACACTTGCATACATTGCCGCCATAAGCGTGCCTGGTGCACGCTGCAAATTACCATCAAGCGAAAGCTCTCCTAGAATTACCCAATTTTCAACAGCATCTTGCGGAATGACACCCATTGCAACAAGCAGACCAATAGCAATTGGTAAATCATAATGGCTACCTTCTTTCTGCAATGAAGCTGGCGACATATTCACCGTAATCCTTTTACTTGGCAGGTTCAAACCGATAGTACTAAACACTGCCCTGATACGCTCCTTCGCCTCACCAATACTTTTATCTGGCAGTCCAACGATTGTAAAAAATGGCAGACCCGGACCCACATGCACCTGCACATCAATCTTTATCGCCTCTATGCCAACAAACGCAATCGTTTTTATATTTGCAACGCTTGCCATCTTCCTCCCACTAATTTTTCTATGATAGCAAAATTTTTTACTAGTTGCGAATGGAATTCAGGAAAATTGGCTTCAAGATGCGAGTATTAGAATATATGAAAGAGAATACAAGATATGAAAAAGCTGTTAGATCAAAAGCTCCTGCGGTTCACAGGCGTGCGATTTGAAGAATGTTTGAGGCTCGGTTTCTGATAAGTTGGTTGAACGTTTGTTTTACTTGATATGCCTGATGAGCTAACTGCATTTGATGTGCCTGGCAGGTTAGATGAATCAAGAAAACACTTGCTTTGCCTCTCTGATGCACATTTTCAAGGGCAGTATCAACTCTACCGCTTGATTAACTAAACTAGACTTGTCAATTAGCAAATCGCCCGCCTGATCTGCTCGCATTATTTTCAGGCAAAAATCTTTGTTGCTACGCAGATGCTTAGTAACATCCACAAACTGACTAAGCACTAACAGACTAATATCATTCATCCGACAGCCAAAATATTTACATATAAAATGCTTTAGTTGTTTTATTCCCAACTCAGTGGCTGTTTGGAACACTTTGCCCAATATATAGTATTTTGCTTTAATAAGGCACTTTATATTAACTAAACAGCTTTTTGTTCATCGGTTCAATAGCTAACCGATGAAAAATTGCTAAGCTGAAGCAAAATTAATGTTTGAATAGTTTGTGCTGGAACATGATCGTGTTGTGAGAGATGATGACGTTACAGTTACACCTTCCGCCTCATTTATACCTTCTAATCGGTTAGCTGAGATATACAACATTACAAATGATTTTTTTTAAGATATTGCTAGAATACATGAATTTACAAAGCATGCAGCATTAGCCGAAACAATTAACAGATCTAATCTGCTGGATGTTATTAAGAGATTGCAGGCACGGGCTCAATTGTTAAGGCAAATGAGCGAACCTGAGCTATCAATTTCTCTTCAAGCGATGTTATTTCATGCATTCAAAATATGCTAATGATTTTTCTAAAATTGCTAGAAAAGATTTTAATGTTCATTATCTTAAAATTATTTTCTTAAAATTATTTACTTCTATTACTTAGAACGCGCAGAGGCTCAAAAAAAGCCTAAGGGATATAACTTGAAAGGTGATATTAAATATATAGTCTGTTCCAAAAAAATCTACGCCGCCACTTTTCTTCATCAACTCCTAGACCCTCTTTGAAATATATTTAAAATGTAATTCAAAAGCAGTAAGTGTAATTGTTATAAAATCTTAATCAACAGAATTCAACTCTGCGATTGAAATAAATTAGTGATCACAAATTCTTCCAATATTGCAGTTGCCCCAAAAAATTGAAAAAAACACAGAAAAAATTTTAATTAAATAAGTACAACGCATTTTGCTAAAAAGCAAATAAGGATTACATTGTATCTTCAGCAACGACATCAATCGTCAATTCTACTTCGCAGTTACCGTATGCATGAACAATAATACTGTGCTTGCCAGTTTTCTTAATCTGGGTATTAAGCTTAATATTATGGTTTGAAACTTCAACACCTTGTGCACGAAATGCCTCAACAATGCTCTCTGGTCTAACTGATTCATATAGTTTTTCACCCTGAGCCACGCGCTTCTTAAGCACAATCTGAATATCTTTGATTTTTTCAACCAGCTTCTGAGCTTCCTTAATATGAGCTTCTTCTGCCTTCTGCCATAAATGCTTTTGCGCCTCTAGACTTTTCAAAATTTCTTCATTCGCTCTTTGCGCAATTCCTTGGCTTTCTAGATATCTTCCAAATCCACGAGTAACATTAACAACATCTCCTGCACTGCCTTTCTTTCTCAAAGACTTTTTCAATACGTACGCAACTTTTTTTACAGCTTTCATAACCTTTATCCTTCAATACCATTCTTATACAAACATAATACAAGCTTGCTGAGCATCGTCGCCCTTGCGCTGCCCAATCTTAACAATCGAAAGATATCCACCAGGACGATCTTTAAACTGCTTGCCATATTCAAAAACCTTCTTAGCAGCAACTTCATCACCACGCATCTGTGCTAAAACCATACGATAATTCGCTAGATTTTCTTCTCTCGCTAATGTAACCAACTTGTTTGCAATTGGCACAATCGATTTTGCCTTTGCATGAGTTGTAACAATTTTGCCATGCAATACCAGTGAACGTACAAGATTATACCATAATGCAGCTCTGTGATTTGTGCCTCTGCCTAGTTTGTATCTTTGCGCTTGATGTCTCATTTTCTACCTCTGCTCTTCCTTTATAAAACTGAATTGTTCCTAATATCTTCTGCCTTGGATGCCAAATTCTCAGGAGGCCATCCTGGAATATTCATATCCAATGTTAGACCCATCGATGAAAGCTTTTCTAGCAATTTGTTCAATGAGTTTTCTCCAAAATTTGGCTCTTTCATCAATGTTTCTTTTGAAATTTTTACCAAATCACCAACATACACCATGCCTAACATTTTCAAGCAACGAAGTGTACGAGTTGAAATATCCGGCAAATCTTCAATCTTCAAGAACAAATTAGGGCTCAACACATCCATACGCTTTGCGCTGACTGTGCTTGTAACAGGACGTGCCGATTCATCAAAACCAGCATGCTTACCAAGCTGCTCAAGCAACAATGTCAGCGAATACTGAAATGCCTCATTTGGAGTAATCGAGCCATTTGTAACAATATGCATGCGCAAATCTTCGTAACCATCAGTTTCATGCTCTATAACTTCAAAATTTACGCTTTCAATAGGGCAAAAAAATGCATCGCAAGCAATTGCACCTAATTCCATCTCATAATCTTTCATGTTATTAGCTAACTTAATACCCGAACTCTTTTCTAAATTCATTTCAAGCTTCAAATTAAATCCTTTATCTAATGAGCAGATATAATTATCAGGATTAACAACGTGTATATTTGAACACGCAATATCTGCGCCAGTTACAACACATGGACCAACAATATTCAATGTAGCCTTGGTTTTAGAAATTTCACCTTTGAAAATAATTTTCTTCAAGTTCATAATAACTTGTTGCGCATCTTCCTTAACTCCAGGAATTGTAGCAAATTCATGCTGGACGCCTGAAATTGTAACATGCCTGACTGCATACCCTGGAACTGTGCCAAGCAACACTCTTCTTAATGCATTGCCAATTGTAGTTCCCATGCCGCGCTTTAGATTTGAATATTCAACAATCGCACTGAAATTTTCATCAGCAAGGTTTTGTTCGCGTAGTCCTAATGATTTGATCTTTGATAAATATCCACTCATAATAAATTCTTACTCCTTAGCTCTTTCTTGCTTTCGACAAACGCGTTCCGTTATGCGGCATTGGCGTGCGCTCTCTGATTTCTGTAACATGAAAATCATGCATGCCGCGAAGAACTGCTTCACGTCCGTTACCTATGCCTTTCATGGCAACGCTCACACTAACAACACCCATGGCTTTAAGCTTCTTAACCAAATCTTCGGTAGCCGCTTGTGCAGCAAATGGAGTAGCTTCTCTAGCTCCCTTGAATCCTGCTAATCCCGCAGATGCCCATGCAACTGTGTTGCCTGCCTTATCTGCTGCTGTAATAATTGTGTTGTTGAATGAAGCGGAAACGTTAATAATAACTTCCTTGACGTGCTTCTTAACCTTCTTTTCAACTCGCTTCATGCTCTACCTTTCTTTCTTGTCTTTGCATTATCATGTGTGCGCTGACCACGTACTGGCAAATGCGCTTGATGACGCAACCCTCTATAACAACGTACGGCAACTAAATTTTTGATATTAGAAGCAACTTCATGCTTCAAATCACCTTCAACTTTGTATTCCTTATCAATGAATGCTCTGATTTTTGCAAGCTCTTCTTCGCTTAACGCATTAACACGTTTTGTGCGCTCAATTTTACAAGATGTACAAATATGTTCAGCACGGGTTAACCCAATGCCGTATATGTACCTTAAGGCAAAAACAACTTGTTTATTTACAGGCAAGTTAACGCCGGCTATGTTAGACATATATCCAAGACTCCATACGGCCATTAGACCAAATTTTGCGCAAGTACGCAAGATAGGAATAGATTTGTTGCAAGAGTGCAAAACATTGGTCAGGTGGCAGACCAAATTTTGCGCAAGTACGCAAGATAGGAATAGATTTGTTGCAAGAGTGCAAAACATTGGTCAGGTGGCAGACCAAATTTTGCGCAAACAAACAAGAAAGGGAAAGACTTATAAACCCCACGCGAATATATAAATTAGAGGAACAAAACAATATTAATCAAATTCTACAAACTACCAGAAATCACTTGCTTTAATTTGGCATACACTTCCTCAACAGATAGCGTTGCATCAATTGCATGATAAATGCCCTTCTGAGAATAACATTTTACGAGCCACTCTCTCTCGCGCTCAAAAATTTCTAACCGACGAGCAACCGCTTGCGCATTACTATCATCGTCACGTACATAAGCGTCGTGACATACATGTCCGCAAAACTTACATTCTTTCTCATCAACCATCAAAGCTGCGTCGCACATTTTGCAAATTCTTCTTTGCTTTAATCTTGCCTTTAATACTTCTATTGGCACAATAAAATCAACAACTACAATATCTTCAAATGTTAATTGATCATGCTCATTCACAAAATTCTCAAATTCAACTATTTGCTGAGTATTGCGTGGAAATCCATCAAGAACATAATTGGAACTAGGAACATGCTGCCTTAGCAAACTAACTACTATATCTAAATCAGCAAATTCACCACGTGCAAGCGACGCAGCAATGCGCTTACCATTTTCCGTTTCATTGGCAATTTCTGCTCTAAGCATTTCACCTAATGCAAAGATTTTGTATCCATCGTTTTGGGCTAATAATCTTGATTGCGTGCCTTTTCCTGAGCCTGGCGCTCCTAATAAAATAACCATTGCCTACACCAAATTACATTAAACCGCCGTAGCCTTTTTTGAACAACTTTTCATATCTAAAGGCCAAAATAGTGGTTCGTACGCGCTCTACAAAATCCATGGCCACGCTCACAACAATAATAAAGCTAGTACCGCTAAAATATAACGAAACAAGCGATTGTGACATCATAATTTCAGGCACAATACAAATAAGCACAAGATACAAGCCGCCAAGTGTTGAAACTTTAAGCAACAATCCTTCAAGAAACTCTACAGTTTGCTCTCCAGGACGATATCCCTTAATAAATCCACCGCTTTTGTTCAAATTATCTGCTGTCTCTTTGCAATCAAAAAACATGGAAGCATAAATGGACGAAACTGAGAAAATAAGAATTGCATACAACACAATATATATCCATGAACCATGCACAAGATTTTCAAGAATATATCTACCCCATGCGTATTTTGCAACGCCAATTGCACTCAGCAACATCGTTGGCACTGTAAGAATTGTTCCAGCAAAAATTGGCGGCAGAACACCAGCCGGGTTAAGCTTTATTGGAAGAAACGATGAACGCGCGTCCATCATCATGCTCGATGAAACTTGACGACGTGTATAATGCACTTCAACCGGGCGCTCAATACGCTCGACAAACACGATAAGGGCAAACAACGCGAAAACCATAAGACATACAATAAATAATTTGAAAACCGCAACTTCTCCACTCTTGCCAAGCGTAAACAAACGCACAATCGAACTAGGTAAGTTTGCCACAATACCAGTATAAATGATGATTGAAGAACCATTGCCAATGCCACGTGAAGTAATCTGCTCACCAAACCACATTACAAGCATCGTGCTGCAACAGAATATTAAACAAGCAATGATACGAAAACCAAAGCCAGGGAACATCACAATTTCAGATGTATCCTTCATCAATTCTAAAGCAGTCGCTAAACCATATCCTTGTGCAAACGAAAGCCCGAGCGCTCCCCATTTTGTATATTTTTTTATTTTGTCACGCCCAGCTTCGCCTTCTTTTTTCAATGCAGCAAAATACGGACTAACTGTGCCCAAAAGCTGAAACAAAATAGTAGATGTGATGTATGGAGCAATGTTTAAGGCCATAATCGTCATTCTGCTAAGCGATCCGCCAGAAAACACATCAAACATGCCAAAAAAGCTTCCGCTAATACGAGCTTGTAATGATGCAAGCTGCTCAACATCAATACCAGGCAAAGGAATAAATGAAGCTAAACGATATACAACAAGAATACAAAATGTGAAACCTAATCTTTTATGCAAATCTTTTGATTTCAAGAGCGCTGTTATAGAAAAACCTGCTGATGATGATGTCTTGGGTTTTGCAAATTTGTTAGCAAATGCATGCGCATGATGCGATTGCATGTTGTTACCTTGAAATGCATGTGCTTTGCTTTTTTTCTTGAAAATTCTGAGAGAATTGAGTATGTTTTTGATCTTATTGATAAACATAGAAAACGAACCTTTCTATCACTTAACTATTGTTAAGCTACCTTTTGCTGTTGCTATAGAAGCCTGAGCGCCTTTTGATGCAGCATTGGCTATCACGCTAAACTTATGCGCGCACACGCCAACTAATTTGAATTTTGTCGCTTTCTTCACAATGCGAAATTTGCGCAACAAATCAAAATCAATGGGCGTATCAGATGTGATATGCTGGTTCTCAACCAATCTATCCAACGACTTTAATGAAACGCTTGCCATTTTATCAGGCGTATAGAAACTACGCTGTTTTGGAAGACGACGCTCAATTGGAGTTTGTCCGCCCTGGAAATTACCCAGCGCAACACCAGTACGAGCTGTTTGACCCTTGCCACCATGCCCTGGACTATTGCTTTTTCCTCTACCAACGCGCTTATATTTTTTTGTCGCACGCGGCTTATCTCTTAAATCATTTAATCTTAATTCAGATATTACGTGTTTCTCTTGCATATCTTATTTACCTTTATGTTCTTCAACTTTCACCAAATGATGCACAATGGCCAATCTGCCCAAAAATGCCTTATCACTTTTATCAAAAATAGCTGTTTTACCAATGCGCCCTAATTTCAACGAGCGCAGGTTTGCTTTCTGCACGTCAGTCGTTCCAATAGCACTTACAATTTGTTCTATCTTAACTTTCATTTCGTCACCAACAATAAATATACAGCAATTTTAATTAAAATGCCAGCTGGTGGCATTTGTCATTTGCAATGCGATTTAAAAAATTAAAAAGATGCAAATAGAAAAGAAATACTCGAATCACTAAACAAGAAAACAGATATTGAATATCGAGATAAAAAAATTTATATATTGAATTTTTTCTTTTTTAACATCTAAATATTTTTGCTCGTAATTAGCAGTCTTGATATAATAATGATCAATCACGCCAAACAAACTGCTGCAAGCTCCTTGCATTCATTTTCTCCTATCTTTTGAGATTTTTATCGCTCTGTTTAATATAAATAGCGCGCAGCTTCCTTTGAGTGCTAAACCTCGCGAAACAAATTCTGGAGACAATGCATCATAACTATTACAAGAAAAAGTCATTGCGAGCATTTTAAGGCGATATCTTGAAAAATGCGCGCAAGACATCCACACACTATTTTTCTAATTTCCGCTCATGTGCCAAAATCTGATCCATATATTAAAGATGCCAAGATATTATAATAAGACCACAATAGCAATGAAGATGCTGATAGCGTCAAAAAAACTAAACATTGCAATCTAGAGATATAATTATATGAATTAAAAGAAAATATAGGAGTAACAACATGCAAGCCGCCAATGCATAAAGCAAGACAATATAAAGACGGAGCTATAGAAGTAATATCAGCAGAGGCAAAAAAACTCAAAGCTCATGCACAGTCAGAATTACGTAACTCAATATCGCCAAACATACTACATATAACAAGTTCAAAAGAATCTCTAACATCAATTGAACTGAAAAGAGAGCTCACTAAACATTCATTTGCTTTAATTAACTCTATTCGACCAGCAACACTACCCACAACCGATTCATCCACATTATTTAGCCTTATAGGACCAGATACAGTGCCTAAGCAACATTGATTTGCACCAGTTACATCTATTCGACCAGCAACACTACCCACAACCGACTTCATGACAATTTTTAGCTTCATATCACCATCTACAGCGACTAAACAAGATAGATCTGCGTAATTTACATTTATTAGTCCGTCAACACTAATTACAAATGATTTGCACAGATTGCTTATCTTCATAGCACCGCATACAGGGAACGAAAAAGATTTCTTGGCGCTAGCTGCTTGTATTGGTCCATCAACACCTACCTACAATCGATTTGCACAGATTGCTTGCACTCATAGCGCTATCTACAGAACCCACAAAACATTCATTTACTTGCCTGAGATATATCTTTCCATATACATTATAAACTAAGCAACTAAACAAATTACTCCCCTCTATCCATCCATGCTTGCCACAAATTACACTATATCGAGCATCACTTATTGTAATTGAGCTGTTTGAATGTACTATACGTTGAAATCTAAGCCCATCAGGCTTAATCTGATGCCTATCTTCTGGCTTATCCACCTGGGGTAATACAAAGTGAAGAGGTTCTTCAAGCGGAGCAAAAACATTCCACAAAATTAACAAAACCGAAAATCTAATATATTGTGACAACATAATCAAAACAACATATAATAATATTAAATTATTTTATAGTAAGTAAAATATTGAAATATTAGAAATGACACGTAAAATGCAAAGCTATAGCGAATGAATTTTAAAGAAAAATTTGATAAGTTTGATATAAATTTCTTGTTATAAATTTATTATAACAGTTTAAGCTACTGGCTTTGCTGGGAACAAGTCTGCAACTGCAACGTCACGTAAACGCGCAATTTTGCGAGGAGTCTGAATTTTTTGCAAAGCGTTGAATGTAGCTTTTACAATGTTATGAGGATTAGAACTACCAACAGATTTGCACACTATATCCTTCACACCAAGTGCTTCGAAAATATAACGCATGCTACCACCTGCAATAACACCACGCCCACTTTTTGCTGAGCGCAAATAAACTTTAGCTCCGCAGTATTCTTCATAGATATCATGATAAATTGTGCGATTTTGCTTGAACGGCACATGAATCATTCTCTTTTCTGCCACTTTTGTAGCCTTTTTCACCGCTTCTGATACTTCAACTGAACGACCAAGTCCATATCCAACGCGGCCCTTTTCATCGCCAACTACAACTAGAGCAGAAAAACGCATCGCTTTTCCGCCTTTTGTTACACGTGTTACACGCCTTAGTGAGCATACGTGCGCTGTGTTCCTATCTTTCTTATCGATATTCTTTTCGCTTGTATGCTTTTCAATTTGCTTTTCGTTTGCCATATATTTACCTACTTACCCTTAGAAATCTAGCCCAGTGCTACGCGCTGCATCTGCAAACACCTTGATCGTGCCATGATATGCGTATGGACCGCGATCTAGATATACTGCCTTGATCTTCTTTTCAAGCAACCGCTTTGCAATCGCCTTGCCTGCCCACTCTGCCTGCTGCGCACGTGTCGCTTTCTTCACATCAAATGCTTTGCAATTGGTTGTTGCAGAAGCAACTGTTATGCGCTTTGTATCATCAATCGCTTGTACATGAATGTGTCTAAGAGATTTGAAAATAGAAAGACGCATTCTTCCAGACCCTGCGCTCTTTTTTGCGCTTGAGCGAAGCTTAAACCTAACTCTATCAGCTCTTTTATTAGTTTGTGCGCTCATTTCTTCTTTCCTTCCTTCCTGATATAGAACTTGCCTACTTTAATTACGCCTTTGCCTTTATACGGCTCGGCTCTTCTTAGTTTTTCTAATCTTGAACATGTTTCGCCAAGCAATTGCTTGTTATGCGAGCGCAAAACAAGTTCGTTAGGCTTCTTCAATTCAATTTCAACAC